>Ga0206842_1008_pt1 | contig 79367 bp, 83 predicted proteins | sample Alteio_BWOrgCont_23_FD_152861 | JGI IMG/M metagenome (GOLD analysis project Ga0206842, IMG submission 152861) | Enriched cells from forest soil in Barre Woods Harvard Forest LTER site, Petersham, Massachusetts, United States -... | ecosystem: Environmental > Terrestrial > Soil > Temperate forest >...
TATTGGGCTTGTTTGTTATAAAAAATAACGATAATTGACGCCAAATATCTTTTCAATTCGCTTTGCAATAATTTTGCCGATAGGACGTTTGCCACTTTCCATTTTAGACAAATCTGATTGAGTAACATTAATTTTTTTTGCCATTTCAGCTTGAGTAAGACCTTCCCTATGTCTTGTGCCCCTGAGCAAAACACCTGCCTTGGTATATTGCTTTTCAATATTGCTGAAAATATCTTCTGGTAAAATCCTGCGCGCTGTCTTTGATTTGTCCTCATATTTTTCTGCTACTTTTTTTGGAATATTGTAGACATGTCCGTTATGGATAAGATGTAAAATGGCTCCGCGATTACTATACGATCTAGTAGGGTGCCTTTTCGTGAGTCCCGACATAATTCACCTCGATTAGCTTCTTTTGTTTATCCACAAGTTCCCAACAGCATACATAAGTAGGCTTGCCTTTTGTTAAATGACAGTGCCGAATATCTGCTTTTCTGCCTGTCAATTTCCCATAGTTAGGCCATCCTTTTCCTGGGGCTGCACCATTTTGCCGCAAATCAGAAACGAGCAAGTCCAGGATAGAAATTATCCTTTTATTCAGCTTTTTAGCCTGTTTGCCAGCTTTTTCAGAAAAATAAACATTCCAGTTCATGCATTAAATTATATGGCATTTTTTACCATATGGCAATAAATGTCATATTATAAAACATTAATAACCCTAATCTGGACTCTTGCCTCACATTTGCGCTACCATTTGCTTCCTCAAATCTGGAGATCACATGCCCTACATCATTCTTGATCGCGATGGTGTCATCAACTTCGAATCCCGCGAGTATATTAAATCGCCGGAGGAATGGTTGGCTATTCCCGGCAGTCTGGATGCGATCGCACAACTTAATCGCTCGGGTTTTCATGTGCTGGTGGTGACGAACCAATCAGGTGTCGCACGTGGTTATTTCGATCTCGAAATGCTGGATACCATCCACGAAAAAATGATGAGCGAACTTGCAACCGTGGGCGGATATATCGATGAAATCTTTTTCTGCCCACATCATCCCGATGAACATTGCTCATGTCGCAAACCTAAACCTGGCTTGTTTAAACAAATTGCCGCCAAATATCCTTTGCAAATGCAAAATACTTTTTATATCGGTGATTCTTTCAGTGATGTGCTTGCCGCACAGGCGGCAGGTTGTTTACCTTTGCTGGTAAAAACAGGTAATGGAGAATTAGCATTGCAACGTCATCCAGAACTCGCAAACATTCCGCATTTTGCTGATCTTGCCAGTGCGGTTGAATATGTATTGTCACAGGAAAAAATACATGCGTGATTTTTTTAATTATATTAATTTATTTATTCGTTCACTCATCTTCTGGTTTTATTCTGTTACCACCATCATCCTCTACAGTTTCGTCTGTCTGCTTTCGATGCCATTTCCACTGACATTTCGCCATGCACTGATTCGCTATTACATGTATGTTTATTTTTATGTATTAAAAAAAGTTTGCCGACTCGATTACCGCATTGAAGGCAGGGAAAATATTCCCACGAATAATAACGGTATTATCATGTGCAAGCATTCTTCTACCTGGGAAACTTTTTTTCTGCCGCAATATTTTCATACACCCGCACCACTCGCCAAGCGTGAATTAGCCTGGGTACCTTTTTTTGGCTGGGGGTTGGCGATAGCTGATCCAATTTTTATAAATCGTAATGATAAAAAAACTGCAATGCAGCAAATCATCGATAAAGGCACGAAGTGTTTGCAACAAGGTCGTTCCATCATGGTGTTTCCAGAAGGTACACGCGTACCATTCGGACAATCAGGACATTACAAAATGGGTGGCGCGCGTCTTGCTGCTGCGACGGGTTATCCGATTATTCCTGTTGCGCATAATGCAGGATGGTATTGGCCAAGACGTACGTTTATCAAAAAACCTGGCACGATTACGGTTGTCATTGGTCCCATGATTGAAACCAAAGGCAAAAAACCGGAAGAAATTTTAAAGCTGACCAAGGACTGGATTGAAACGACCATGACGCGTATTAACGGCCTCGTCGATAAACCCACCCGTCAATAAGTTATGTCGTTTGCATTTCTGCGGATGATCAATGCACACAGCTATCGGTGAATCGGGTGCAATAATCTGTGTCAGCGCTGAATACGGAACCAGTATCGTTTGCGCACCAAACACACGCGGTGCAACGGCATCTTCATCAAAGGTTATCAGCAAGCCATTTGGCTTGAGATTGAATGTCGCATAATTTTCAACGCGAGGTGCTGCGCCACTGGATTTCATGTTATTGCCAAAACGTTTTTGCAATACACCATAAACATATTGTGAAATGACATCGAGATAATTGACATTCGGAATAAATAAATCAGCTAATTCTATTCTCTGATTTTTATCGAGATTATAATTCAGTGCGAGAAAATCACGATACGGTTGTTTTTTACCGCCGACATAACCTTGCACACTAAAACGTACACTGATTATGTGATCGCGTGCAGGTTTGATATAGGAAGTGTTGTAATCGATATATAAATTATTGACGATGGTTTTCTTGTCCATTTTACTTTGTAACGGTGCATATTCCTTGATAAGACTGCGATAACGTGTGATTTCATCCTTGACGGTTTGCAGGGAAATTGCATTAAACGCATCAACACCTTCACGCATGGTTTCACTGGCTAATTGTGGATAAACAGATTTGATAATAATGCGTGGTTTGCCATATTCAAATTTCAGCGTGGAAACGAGATCCACATCATCATAGACATGAAATGTGAGGCTATCTTCGAGACTTTTATCGATATCTGCCATGTCTGCAGCAGTGGCGCACGACAACGTTAATAGAAATAACACAATGATAAGATATGCTTTTTTGTACATGGCCTGAAACCTCACTTCCTTGTATAATAGCGCTTTCCCGTGAAAACAGACTTCAGTATAACAAAATGAATATCGCTTTTTGCTTATTTAAATACTTTCCCTTTGGCGGTTTGCAACGTGATTTTATGCGTATTGCAAAAACCTGTGTTGCACGTGGTCATGAAGTGCATGTGTATACCTCAAGCTGGGAAGGTGAGAAAGAAACAGGATTGCATATTCATCTTCTGCCTTTGATCGGCAAACAAAATCATACACGTAATTTATCTTTCGCCAATCAAGTGCATGCGCAAAGAAAAAAACGTCATCACGATATACTGGTTGGATTTAATAAAATGCCAGGACTTGATATTTACTATGCCGCAGATGTTTGTTATCAGGCGCGTGTGCGTGAAAAATATAATAGCTGGTGGTATCGATTATTACCACGTTATCGTCAATTGCAATCCATGGAAAAATCCATATTTGCAGCAGGTCAAACAACTAGAATTATCCTGATCAGCAAAAATCAGCAAAAAGAATTCATGCATTATTATCAAACTGAAGCGCAGCGTTTTCATTTCGTGACCCCAGGCATTGCTCGCGATCGCATTGCACCAGCAAATGCTGCTGAAATACGTAATGGCATACGTGCACAATGGCAAATAAAAAATAAGGATTCGTTATTGTTAATGGTAGGTTCAGGATTTAAAACCAAGGGACTGGATCGTGCGATTAAGGGTCTCGCTGCCTTGCCTGAATCTTTACGTCAACATGCTTATTTATTTGTGATTGGCAATGATAAACCCGCAGCATTTCAAAAACTCGCAAGGCAATTGCATGTCAGTGAGCGTGTGAAATTTCTTGGTGGACGTGATGATGTTGCGAATTTCTTGCTGGCAGCAGATGTACTGGTACATCCGGCTTATCATGAAAATACCGGCACAGTTTTACTGGAAGCAGTTGTCTCTGGATTACCTGTATTAACAGTCGATGCCTGTGGTTATGCACATTACATTGCAGAAGCCAAAGCAGGTTTAGTGTTAGCCGCGCCTTTTGTGCAGGATAAATATAATGCCTTGTTGCAACACATGCTGGTTTCACCCGAAGCGCAGGAATGGAAACAGAATGCTTTGAACTTCGCGCAATCTGCCGATATTTACAGCCTGCCGGAAAAGACTGTCGATTATATTGAACAAGTGGGGCGTGAACGTGTATCTGCATCCTGAACTTAAACCTTATTTTCGCGGTATATATTCTCTCTTCGACCAGATGATGGCATTGCGTGGCGAATGTTTTCGTCATCAGGAAGGTCGTCTGACCCAGCGCATTCGTATTGGCAATAAAACGTATTTTATCAAACAGCATAATGGCGTGGGCTGGAAGGAGATCATTAAAAATCTGCTGCAATTTCGCTTGCCTGTCATCAGTGCCAAAAATGAATGGCGTGCTATCCAGAAATTGCAAAGTCTCGGAGTGAAGGTTCCAAACCTGCTGGCTTATGGTGAACGTGGCAGAAATCCTGCACGCAGGGAATCTTTTATTCTGATGGAAGAGTTGCAACCCACCATCAGTATCGAGGAATTATCGCGGGATTGGCAGCAAACACCTCCAGCATTCGCCTACCAATCAAGGCTGATCAAGCGTATCGCAAGCATTGCAAAAACCCTGCATGAGAATGGCATCAACCATCGTGATTTTTATATTTGTCATTTTTTATTGAATACCAAACTGGATGAATTATATTTAATAGACTTGCATCGGGCAGAGATTCGTCGTTTGACCAAACGACGCTGGATCATCAAGGATTTGGCAGGCTTGTACTTTTCAAGCAAGGGATGTGGATTAACGCAACGTGATTATTATCGGTTCATGAAAGTATATGCTGGTAAAACGTTGCGTGAAATCCTGCAACAGGACACAAACTTTTGGAAGAAGGTGAAAGCACGTGGAGAACGATTATATAGTGACCACATCTGATATTCATGACACTCATGGATTGGATGCGCTGCAATGGAATGAACTGCATGTAGCAGACTATGACTTCAAAAAACCATTTTGCCTGCGATTAAAAGACAAACAAGTTGTTTTTTGCGATCAGGTATTGCGCCTGGTTCCAGGACGTCGCATGGTGGTGGCGGGAATCTGGCATGGCAAACCTGCTGTTGCCAAATTATTTTATGACACACGTGCCAAACAGCATATGGAAAAAGATATTGCTGGTATTCGTTCATTGCAAAAAAATAAAATTCCTACACCAGAATTATTGTATGAAGGTGTGACAGAAGATAAAAAAATATATGTGATGCTTCTCGAGCGTATTCTCGAATCAAAAAATCTCGATGAAATCTGGAAAGAACGGCATAACACGGAAGAGCTCGTACCATTACTGAAAAACATCATCATTGAAATTGCGACACAGCATGTGCTCGGTTTGTTGCAACAGGATTTGCATCTCAAAAATTTCCTGTTAACAGAAAAAGCCATTTACACACTGGATGGTGGGCAAATTCAGGAGTTCGACGGATTACTTGGCAAGCAAGTCAGCACTCATAATCTGGCTTTGTTTTTGTCGCAACTGGGCATGGGCGCGCAACATTATCAGGAAAGTTTATTTCGTTATTATGCAGATGCTCGTGGCTGGAAATTAAAATCCGAAGATTTCACGGATTTTTTCCTGCAAATAAAAAAATGTAATGAATTACGCTGGAGTAAATTCGAAAAGAAAATCTTTCGTGATAGCACACAGTTTGTTGTGCTGGATAAAGGTAAATATACAGGTTCATACAATCGTCAATATGATGCTCCGCAATTTCAGACTTTTCTCGCAGATCCAGAATCTGTTTTTACAGATCGTGCACGTTTACTGAAAAAAGGTAATTCAGCAACGGTGATTAAAGTCAGGCTGGATAATCGTGATTATGTAGTGAAACGTTACAACATGAAAAATATCTGGCATCGTTTGCGTCGCTGTTTGCGCACGACACGTGCAGCACATTGCTGGCGTCTTGCCAATAAACTCGCCTTATTTGACGTGGCAACCGCGCATCCTGTGGCTTATCTGGAAAGCAAAAAGTTTGGTATGCGTGGCGTTTCCTATTACGTCACAGAATATGTTTCAGGCATTCATGCAGGTGATTATTTAAATCGTAATTTAAGTAAATCAGACAAGACACAAGCCATGGTCAAACGCATCAGTGATTTATTAAAGTCGGTCGCAAAAGTTGATGTGACACATGGCGATTTGAAAATCAGCAATATTCTGGTGAATGCCAGGGAACAACCTGTGCTGATTGATCTTGATGGTGCAGCGGAACATCCATCATTATCTGGGTTACGCAAAGCCTGGCACAAGGAATTAGACCGGTTTTTACTGAACTTTAAAGCTAATCCTGGTTTGCAAAAGAAGTTTGAGATGGAGTTAGCGCAGCAGTAAAACGCTGCACTAACCAGTCAAGCATTTTTCTGGAATAAGCAGATAAATCAGATTCTTTAAAATACTCCTGCATAAAATCCTGCACGCCATATGCTTTCCAGATTTGCTGATCATGGGGTTCCTGCAGAAGATGACGAATATTTCGATAACGCAGATAAACAGACAGCGAATAATTTTTAAATCTCACATCAGTGACATCCAGCAGCGAAAATGTCGAACTATTCTGGTCGTATAACAAATTTTCCAGATGGATGGAGCGGAAAAAAATTCCTTTGCCATGTAAATCAGCAAGTAATTTAGCAACAGCTGTGATCGTATCTGCATGACCATTTTTGGCGAGATAGCGAACATCCTGTCCTGCAAGTTTGGCGTAATAAAGCAGATGGATTTTAAGATCAGGACAAAATTGTGTCTCGCTGATGATGGGAACGCTAAAACCATGCGCGTGTAATTTTTTGACATTGGCGGCAAAACGTCGCGCGCGAGGATAGATATGATCCGAAGACCAGAGAGTCTTTTTGGCGTAAAAGAGCTTGATGATGGTGTCTGATTTCTTTTCAAATACTTTTGGCTGATCCAGACTCTTGCCGTATTTTAGGACACGGGTGGAAGGATCATTGCAGATTGCTTCGAATTCATTTGTGGAAATTATGTGCATTTTTTTACCCTGGGTTTTCGGTATTTTCCATGATTTCGGGGAGATAGGGAAGTCTCACACCTCAAACTTGATCCCCTGTGCCAACGTCAATCCCTTTCCCCAATTGATCGTATTCGTCTGCCTGCGCATATAAGCTTTCCATGCATCGGAGCCTGCTTCGCGTCCACCGCCGGTTGCTTTTTCTCCTCCGAATGCACCACCAATCTCAGCACCTGAAGTACCAATATTGATGTTCGCGATACCACAGTCACTGCCACGTGCAGATAAAAATTCTTCGGCATGTTGTAAATTTTGCGTGAACAAGGCAGATGACAAACCAAAGTGCGAATGATTTTGCATGGCTATCGCATCATCCAGGGTTTGATATTTCATGACATATAAAATGGGAGCAAACGTTTCGCGTTGCACAATTTCCCAATCGTTTTGCGCAGCAATCAAAGTTGGTTGCACATAATATCCATCATGATCCAGCGTTTTGCCGCCAAATAAAATTTTGCCGCCTTGCATGACAGCATCACTAATCGCCTGGTGATATTGTTTGACAGCATACATATCAATCAAAGGCCCCATCAGATTTTTCTGATCGAGCGGATCACCAATCGTAATTTTTCCATAAGCATTTACTAATGCCTGCACTACACGATCATAATTATTTTCCTGCACGAATAAGCGTCTGGTGGTTGTGCAACGTTGTCCAGCTGTACCGACTGCACCAAATACAATGGATGGAATCGCAAGCTGCAAATCAGCATCATTATCGAGAATAATCGCATTATTACCACTTAATTCCAGTAACATGCGACCTAATCTCGAAGCTACCATTTGATTAAGCGCACAACCGACAGCGGTTGAACCAGTAAAGGAAATTAATGGCAGACGTGTATCATTCGCCATCGTTTGTACGAATTGATTATCATCAGAAACGAGCAAGGAAAAAATTCCACGATAACCAAATGATTCGCAAACACGATTACAAATATGCTGCACGGCCACTGCACATAATGAGGTTTTTGGTGAAGGTTTCCAGATAACCGTGTTACCACAAATCGCTGCAATAAATGCATTCCATGACCAGACTGCAACTGGAAAATTAAATGCACTGATGACACCAATCACACCGAGTGGCTGCCATTGTTCATACATGCGATGTTGTGGACGCTCGGAATGCATGGTATTGCCGTAAAGCATGCGTGATTGACCGACGGCAAAATCTGCCATGTCTATCATTTCCTGCACTTCGCCATCACCTTCCTGTTTGGATTTTCCCATTTCGAGTGAAACTAAACTGCCGAGATTATCCTTGTTTTTACGTAATTCATCGCCAATAGCACGAATCACTTCACCACGCTTTGGTGCGGGAATTAATCGCCAGGATAAAAATGCTTGCTCAGCTTCTTTTACAACATGTTCATAATCATTTTGATTGGCGCGATATACCGATGCAATTAATTTGCCATTCGCAGGATTCACGGAAATGATTTCATCGGTTTGATTTTCCGACCACCAGTCATTACCTGTGCTCGCCCCAGAATTTTTTTCAGTGAGATGAAGTGATTTTAATAAATCCATTTTTTTATCCTTCCGCAAAATAACTACCGAATCGATTTGCAATTAATTCGTCATAGGAAAAATCTTCCTGACGCACAAAACCATGATATTTATCCGCATTCGTCATAACCATATCCAGCACAGCACAAATTCCTGATGCAGTAGTCAATTGTATGGCTGACCAATGATGATCATATTTTATTTGCGGATAAAATTTTCTAACGTAATTTTTCTCGATGTACTGATTATTAATCGTGCCGGTAACAGATACATATACCAGCACAATATCCTGAAAAGTTTTAGGAATAGCATGTTCAAAAATATGTTTCAGCGTTTGGCGATCTTCATTCAAGCGCAAATCATTCATCAGAAATTTTATTTTTTCACAATGACCAGGATAACGTATGGTTTTATAATTCATGTCCTTTATCTTACCCGCATACGTTTCCACCAGACTGCCAATGCCACCAGATGTATTAAATGCTTCGTATTGCAAACCATCAATCTCAATTTCTTCCAGACCTTCCAGCGGCTGCAAGCTGACGGGTTCACCATGCAAAACAGCAAGACAGGGATTGCCATATTCATTAATCAATCCATCCGTTGACCAGGTTAACGAATATTGCAAGGCATTACTGATGTTGACTGGCAATGCACCAACACGCAATTTCACGGTATCCAGTTGTGGAAAATGTCGCATGAGATCATTGGCGACGATGCTAATAAAACCAGGTGCCAATCCACATTGTGGAACGAAAATACTTTTACTGCTGGTGTTTACCAATGATTCCACTGCCTTGGTCGTTTCAACATCTTCTGTCAAATCGAAATAATGCAAATGATTTTCTGCCGCAACTTTAGCAATCGGAATATTACAGTAATAAGGCAGGGATGAAATAATCGCGGCGATTTTATTTTCCTGAATAAATGCGGCTATTTGAGTAACATCAGTTGCATCCAGTTGTACGTAATTAAAATTGGGAATATTGCCTAAACGTTTTACTTCGGGGTTATCTGCCTGAATATCGGCGAGATAAACATGATAAACATCGGAATGTGCGAGTAAAAATGCGATGAGTGAACCAATTTTTCCTGCGCCAATAACAAGAATATTTTGCATGTAAAATCCTTTTTTGCTGCTTTAATGTGTATCCTGACCTGGTGGATGTGGTTGCATGGATTTGCTCGATGCAATCTGTGAATGTGTTTGATCAATCGCACCTTTGGGTCCATTCAGGGCTTCAAAATTTTCTATGGTCGCAAATGTGATGGATAAAGGATCGCCCTCAGGTTTCCCACGTGTTTGATTGCCTCTATCGATTGGTGCATAACTTTCGTTAGAAGCAGCACTGACATCAACAATAGCATTACCGTTTTCTCCCTGAATAAAAATGGTAGGTGGCACCGAACCAGGTTTTTTAAAATCTACACCAAGCAAGCTCATCATATTATTGACGACTTGATCTGTTTCATCTGGTTTTGGAGCTGCTGGCGTCATTTTATTTTTGGGTGCTTCCGGTTTCGGACGTTTCAATAGTCTTAACTCTTCCATGTTTTGTAATAATTCTTCATGTATTTTACGTAACTGCATTTGTAATTTTTTTAATTCAGTCGGCGTGAGTTTTTTATTGATATCATTTTCGTTTTCAACACCGCGATCATTAAATAATTTTTTGATGCTATCACGCAAGCCATTATGTTTTTCCATTGTCGAAGTCAGTACCAGCAACATGGTCAGCTTGTGTAAAAATTTTGGATTATTATCGATGGCTGCATTTCTGTCGATTTCCAGTTCATTTTTCGTTATCATTTGTGCGACATTTTTCGCAAGTTCTTTTCTTTGTGCTGGCGTGATGGAAATTTTCAGATCAGGGCGTTCATCCTGAATTTTTTGCAGGATTTTATCGATGAGAACGGTTAAATAATTAGCGGCCTCATTTGTATCCATCTTGTCTTTGACGACCATAATGTTTTCAATCTCTTCTGAGAATATGGATTCAATAATTATAACATGCTGGATAGTATAAGGCGGATTTTTCATGAAGGAACAACAGGTTATAAGGCTCGCACTTCCCTTGCCACTCAGGAAGTATTTTGATTATTTACCGCCAGAAAATATTGATTTTAAAGCCTTAATACCGGGTATTCGTGTGCAAGTACCTTTTCAGCAACGTTCACTGGTTGGCATTCTTGTGAGCGTTGAAAATAAATCCGATGTACCTTATGCAAAACTTAAACGCGCGCAAGCGATTCTCGATACACAACCACTGGTGCCAGAAGATGTGTACAAGCTCTGTTTATGGGCAGCGGAATACTATCATTATTCAGTTGGCGAAGTGTTGGCGAGTGCATTGCCAACTTTGTTGCGCAAAGGTAAACCTGCGATTCTCAAGGTTCGTAAAAAAGAAGAAGACATTGCAGAAAAAGATACAGCACTGGAATTAAATGCTGATCAGCAATTTGCTGTGCAACAGATTAATCAGGCAAAAGAAACATTTCAGGTATTTTTATTGAATGGTGTAACAGGAAGTGGCAAGACAGAAGTTTATTTGCAATCCATGACGGAAATATTGCAGGCAGGAAAACAAGTATTGGTACTGGTTCCTGAAATTAGTCTCACACCGCAAACTGTGCAACGATTTCGTCAGCGATTTTCGCAGCATAAAATATTGGCATTACATTCCAGCCTGACAGAGCAACAACGTTTGCAAGCATGGTTAATGGCTAAGTCAAATGATGCGCAAATTATTATTGGCACACGCTCAGCAATTTTTACGCCACTTGCTGCATTGGGTTTAATTATTGTTGATGAAGAACATGATGCTTCATTCAAGCAACAGGATCGTTTTCGTTATCATGCGCGTGATCTTGCGATCATGCGCGCTAACATGAATCATATTCCTGTTGTGCTCGGTTCTGCCACGCCGTCACTGGAATCGATGCTAAATGTGAAACGTAATCGTTATCAATTATTATCCTTGCCAATTCGTGCCGGCGTTGCACAATTACCTGATTTTCGCTTGCTGGATTTACGCACCTTGCCTGTGCAGGAAGGTTTGTCATCTGAATTGATTAATATGATTCGCGTGCATCTTCAGCGTGATAATCAAGTGATGCTGTTTTTAAATCGTCGTGGTTTTGCGCCAGTTTTATATTGCACGCAATGTGCATGGATGGCAGCTTGCAAACGTTGTGATGCGCGGATGGTTTATCATCAACATCCTGAGCGTTTGCAATGTCATCATTGTGATACACGTTCACGCATTCCAGAGAAATGTCAGCAATGTGGTGATACGCGTTTACAACCGGTTGGTCTGGGAACGCAGCGTCTCGAGCAAACACTGGCGAAATTATTTCCGAATATTCCATTAATACGTGTTGATCGTGATAGCACCAGGCGTAAAGGTGAAATGCAAAATTTGCTTGAACAAATCGCCAATAATTCAAAAGCTATTTTACTGGGAACGCAAATGCTGGCTAAGGGTCATCATTTTCCAAATGTCACATTGGTAGGTGTGATTGATGCGGATAGTGGTTTATTTAGCGCGGATTTTCGTGCCGCAGAACAAATGGGGCAATTGTTGATGCAGGTATCAGGACGTGCTGGTCGTGCGGAAAAAGCAGGTGTGGTGGCGATACAAACGCGTCATCCAGATCATGCATTGTTGCAATTGCTGATAAAAAAAGGTTATCAGGCTTATGCGGATAATTTGTTAGGAGAACGCGAGATGGCTTTATTGCCACCGTTTTCTTATTTTGCTGTGTTTCGTGCGGAAGCTTATGTGGAAGACAATGTTAAAAATTTTCTGACGATTATTCGCGATATGCTGCCGAACTCTTTGGATACATTGCAAGTGATGGGACCTGTGCCTGCGATCATGGCGCGGAAAAAAGGATTGCATTGTCAGCATTTGTTGATGAAAACAAATAAACGTAGCGTGTTGCAAGCAACGCTGAAAAATATTTTGCAACAACTGGAATCACTCACTGGCAATCATGCTGTGAAGTGGGTGCTGGATGTGGATCCGGTTGAGGTGTGAAGTTTATATAAAATTATTTCTTCAAAAACGTTGTCAACAAATCAATCGGTATTGGAAAAATAATCGTCGAATTTTTTTCTTCACTAATATTGGATAGCGTTTGTAAATAACGTAACTGCATGGATTCGGGTTGTGATGCCAGCACTTTGGCAGCCTCTGCCAATTTCTGCGAAGCCTGAAATTCACCATCTGCATGGATGACTTTCGCACGGCGTCCGCGTTCTGCTTCTGCTTGTTGCGCAATGGCGCGTATCATGGATTCATTCAAATCAATTTGTTTTATTTCCACCATGCCAATTTTAATTCCCCATGCATCTGTATGCTCATCGAGAATTTTTTGTATGTCGGTATTTAATTTATTTCGCTCAGCCAACATCTGATCGAGTTCATGTTGTCCTAAAACAGAACGTAATGTAGTTTGTGCCAATTGATTCACTGCTGTGTAGTAATCTTCAATTTGTATCACAGCACATTCTGCATCAATTACACGAAAATACACAACTGCATTCACACGTACAGAAACGTTATCGCGTGAAATCACATCTTGCGGTGGAATATCCATGACAATTGTACGTAATTGCACACGTACGTATTGCTGAATTAAAGGAATAATAAGAATCAGTCCTGGCCCTTTTACTTTCCAGAAACGTCCCAAAGTAAATACGACAGCACGTTCATATTCACGTAACACATGAAATATGCCGAATAATAAAAATAAAATTGCAACGGCTACAATGATATAAGCTGTATACATAATTATTTACCTCTAATTTTTTCTAATGGTTCAACGGTCAGTATTAATCCATTTACCTGCGTGACTTTTATTTTATCGCCGGAATTTAATTCAAGTGCATGTGTCGATTGTGCCTGCCAGATTTCGCCATGCACACGTACGATCACTTGTCTATTCATGACGCTGATTACTTCACCGATGCTGCCGATTAATCCTTCACGTCCAGATACAATCTTGCGTTTATGCGACTGGATAGCGAGTGAAAGAATCATGAATACCAAAGTGAGTGTGAGTATACTCATGCACAAAATTAATGGCCAGGCAATGTGTTGTGCTTGATTGGTAGTATCAAATAAAAAAATGGATCCAATGATAAATGCAATCGCACCAGCAATTGCAATGATGCCAAAACTGCCGACAAACATTTCTGCGATCATAAATCCGATGCCGAATAATATCAGCATAAGTCCCACATAGTTGACAGGAATTAAATGAAAGGCATAAAGCACGAAGATGAGCGCAATAATTCCCGTGACACCTGGTGCAATCAATCCAGGATTGGCGAGTTCAAAAAAGAGTCCATAGATGGCGATCAATAATAGTAAGTAAGCGATATTCGGATTGGTGATGATGGTGTTGAAGGTGAGAAGCCAGTCGGGATTAACGATAGCAGCAGGCTGTATTTCAGCGGCAAATAATGTGCAGCTGGTGAGGAAAATGAGTGTAATTGCAAGAAAATAGCGCATGATCATGATTATAACGTATTTGCATAATACCCAGATTAATTGGCATTGACGTCATTGATTGGACTGCTATACTTGCGCGGTCTATGCCGGGGTGGCGGAACTGGTAGACGCGCCGGTCTCAAAAACCGGTGAGGGTAACCTCATGCCGGTTCGATTCCGGCCCTCGGCAAATCTCATCTTCGTACTCTCATGCGTAACTGTTCAGTCCCGGTGGCACAGTGGATAGCGCGGCCCCCTCCTAAGGGGCAGGTCGGAGGTTCGAATCCTCTCCGGGACGGATGGAGGAATGAAATGAAAAAAGAACGCAATATAGGCCAGGAAATTTTGGCTGGTATCAAAGAGATTAAAGAATGGCAGCAAGGAAAGAAAAAACTAAAGACGACTTATGTTCAGTTTCCTCGAATAAACAAACACGGACAATTGAATGACAAAAATTATTTTCGTTCCAGGGAATAATGGGTGCACAACACAGGTTAAATAAAAAATAATTTTACTAACTTGGGTAAATCAGATTTAACCATACAGCCTTTTTCAATTTGGGTAATTAATTCTTTTGGAGTTAACAAAACATAATCAACAAAATCGTTTTTATTGTAATCAGGAATAGTGTCAGTTTCAATTTTATACACATTCATAAATGATGAAACATGATGAATTGTTGGTGATAAATGACCGAGAAAATGAATCTGTAAGGGAGTTAAATCAATATTTAATTCTTCTTTTGCTTCACGATATAAGGCATTCTTATAACTCTCTCCACTTTCGACATGTCCGCCAATACTCATATCCAGGCAAAGAGGGAAGAGCTTTTTTTCAGCGGTTCTTCGTGGTAGCCATAATTCACCTTTGGAATTTATGATGAATGCATTTACTACTCTGAAATTTGAAAGGTTTTCTTCATATATTTCAGAACGTTTTTTCTTATTAATTACTTGATCGTTCTCATCGACCAAGTCTAAATACTCATCAGGTATTTGCGGTTTATTCATATATGATATCAGCTCAATTGTGCAGACGCCGTCTGCACAATTTTATGTCTGAATAAAACAGGCTTGCAATTAAATTTTATTGCTTACGAGTGCAATGTAGCAATGCATTATTTAGAGAAGTTATAACTTTATGTTTGTTAGATATTTATAAGTTAATTTTGCATGATTTTTTATTAAAAATTCTTGCAAAATGCGAGTGCCATGCTATATTTGCCATATGACTACATACAGCTACGAATCTCTAAATAAGCATTTACGATCAGGTCGGGTTTATCGGCGCGATATGCTTTTGCCTTATTCAAAAGCGCTTGATAGGGATATAAAAACCTTAGTGGAAAAAGGAGAGGTGCGTAAATTAGCTGGCGGTTTATTTTATAAACCAGCCATATCGACATTTGGATTACTGCCGCCTAAAGATGGCAATCTTATAAGTTGTTTTTTGCGAGATAATCATTTTCTAATGTATTCAATGAATCAATACAACTCTTTGGACCTTGGTTTAACTCAGCTTTATAATCGTGTAGTAGTGCTGAATCGTAAAAGACATGGTGTGTTTAAGCTTGGAAATAGACAGTTTGATTTTCGACGATCTAATAAAGAATTTCCCAGGAAAATAACACCAGAATTTTTATTGGTAGATTTATTAAATAACCTTAACGAACTCGCCGAAGATACTACATTGCTTAAAAATAATATTCTTAATAATGTCTTTCGTTATGACAAGAAAAAATTACTGCACTGGGCTAAGGTATACGGAAAAATAGCTACAAAAAAATTTATTGAGGAAATTTGCAATTAATAACTAAAATTTTTTTAATTTAATATTGGCGCCCACTTGGCTTAACCGAGTCCAATATTGTATTATTATTTACGAATTTTATTATCCCTAACTGTATGAAATATAATTCTCGCGCTCGTGACATGTGCCATTTAATATCTCCACATTCCTCAATCCCTCTGCTAAAGAAACTTCCGGCGAATTGTCATGACGCACCGCATCGATGAAAGCTTTTAACTGCTCAACATACAAATTCGTTTCTTCAAAAATGAATTGTTCATTCCCAACAAATAATTTTCTTTCATGAATTTCACCAGCAAGATTATCACCATGTACATTCATTTTATCTGTTTCGATTATCAGTGAAAAAGGTTCATCGCAAATTAATGAGCAATCAATTTCTGCTATCGCGCCTGATGCAAATTGCATACGAATCGAATTTGCTGCATCAACATTTGTGTTTGGCAAATATTCGCTATGGATTCTCGAACTGATCACTTCACCGCAAGCAGGCAACAATATCCATCGGACAACATCGATCAAATGCGTACCAAGCGCAGAAAGACAACACCATTTTCCATAAACCGGATCAAGCCGCCATTTGGCATGATCAATAAAATTAACTCCCCAACGTAATTTGATTTTATTTATTTTACCCAACTCATTATTTTTTGCCTTCATCGCGATATGTCTTAATCCACGATGCCAACGTAAATGATATGCAACCGACAAAATAACAGGAGTCGCAGTAAGCTGATTTAATATTTGTTGAGCAGATTCAATTGAAGTACAGACAGGTTTTTCTACCAGAATTGCTTTGCCAGATTTACTGCATTCAATGATTTGATCAGCGTGCAAATTATCAGGCGTGGTGATGATAACAGCATGCAAATCAGGATCATTAAGCATGTGTTTATAATTATCATAAATTTTAGCGGCAGGATTATGTTCATTAACAAACTTTTGCGCGCTTTCCTGTGTGCGTCCTGCGACGCTCCATAGTTGCGCATCAGGAATTATTTTTAATGCATTTGCATGTCTTTCTGCAACGCGTCCTGGGCCGATTATTCCTATGTTGAACATATTAATTTTCCTCTTTTTCCATTATTGCTTTTATCTCTTTATCAAAATCAGATTCAAATAATTTATCCTGAACATTACGATATTTCTCAAACTCATTCTCAGCATGATCTTTGGCAATTTTGGCGCTTATCTTTCCTGCATCTTTTAATATGTCACGCGCATCCAGTTCGAGAAGCTTGTCCAACTGTGTTGCCCAGTTTTCCATTGTCATTGGCATTTTTCTTTTGGCACGACCTTCTGCTAATTCGAGATAAGCATTAACAATATGGCCAAGTGAGTCCAGTTCATCTGCTGATAAATAATTTTTTGCCCTGGATACATCTGTCTTCAGGATTTTTCCATCTGGACAATTTTCCCAGTTGGTAAGACCCATATGTTGCTTATTACTATCAGCACGTTTATGAATAAGCTCAGATGCTGTATGACCATGAATGGCAAAGTGCAATTTGTTTTGCACTTTGGCGAAAAATTCGCGAGTAGTTGGAGCATTTTTATTGTAATCCATGCTGGTTGCATATATGTCAGTTATTTTTTGATAAAAATGACGCTCACTGAGACGAATTTCGCGGATTTCAGCGAGTAATTGTTCAAAATAGTTTTCACCTAAAAATGTGCCATTCTCGAGACGTTTTTTATCCAGTACATATCCTTTCATTGCAAATTGATGCAGCACTTGCGTCGCCCATTGGCGAAACTGAGTCGCGCGTTTCGAGTTCACTCGATAGCCAATGGAGATAATAGCGTCGAGATTGTAAAACTGAGTATTGTAATTTTTTCCGTCACTTGCAGTTGTTAGGAATTTCCTAATAACTGAATTTTGATCAAGTTCACTAGATGTGAACACATTTTGAAGGTGTTCATTAATGGTCGGAATGCTTACCTCAAACAATTCTCCCATCAGCTTTTGCGTTAACCAGATAGTTCCATCTTCGTACCGCGCCTCGATGGCTTTCTCGCCTTCCTGCTGAGTAAAAATGAGAAATTCAGAAGTGCTATTGCGAATATTTATCTTATGTTCTAGCGTGTCTTTATTCATAAAAAAAAGTGCCCTCATACGAGTGAATATGAAATGGTGATTAAATGGCAGGGGGAATGCGGTGCATTTTATCGAAGCAAGCAGATGTAAGCAAGATGAATTATATTAAACAACTCGCCTATACTTATATCTTTCCTTAATCATTGTATTAAAAAATTTACCTGCAGAAGTTGCGTGAGTTAACCGCTCATATATCTCTTTTGGTACATTATAATATTCATATTCATTACCGCTAATAAAGCGTATATACAACGATGATTTTTGCCACGCAGCAGCAGAAATCGCAGAAGATTGAATATGCCTCCAGGCAGACATGATAAATACCCCAATGTAATTAGAATTATGGAGTGAGTAATTAGTAATATTATATCATCACCTAGGAGTTTACGATTTTTAGGTTGCATTACACTGATAATATTAAAAATAATTAAAGATATTTAACGCATCATCAATGATAAAGCCGCCATCACGACCATCGTCAAATCTTCTATTAATGTAATGCTGGAAAGTGGAACTTTGAGTAATGTGCCAAGGCAGGCGCAGTGAAATTTTTGTTTCTTCAGCAAACTATTAATAATGCCGAGACTGGAAAATCCCATGATAATAATCGTTGCGATATCTGTCGCGACAGGAAACCACAATCCGACATATAAAATCCCTAATGCCAATTCCAGAAAGGGATAGATAAAACCATACGCATGCACACGTTTGGCCAGTAAATCATAAGTGGCATAGCCTTCTGCAAAACCACGAATATCCAGTAATTTGAAGGCTGAAAACACCAGAAAAAATCCCGCCATAAATTGCGACATCCAGTGATGCCAGTCCATGCCATCAGCATGAAAATTATTGATCGATGCAACGAGAATAATATAAGCAGCAATTAAAAATATCGGGTAATATGCGCGAAGTCCAGTTGGTTCTGCTTCCATATGCGAATGTGGGTCTGACATGTTCATGATAAGGTTCCTTGTGATGATGCATGGGATTATATGTGGCATGAAGGATTTTATACAAAATTTTCTATCCGAATTTCTATAAAATCGCGGGGTATAAATATTAAAAATCGCGGGCTTAAAATATATAAAATCGCGGGTTGAATATTTATCCATTGAAGAAGTAAGTGGTCAATTTATAGCAACTACTTTTTCAACATCGCCGCGGCGGTTGGTACTGCTCCCAATTTTTTTTCTGCGCGACGATATTCATGCGATATAGGTGAATTCACAGATTTCTCATTCTTTTTAATCTGATCGTAATATCCATCCAATACCGTTTTTTCCTTGGCAAATATCCTGACTGTGCCGTAAGCATTTCGATCTGCACCAAATTGTTCATGCTTTAATCCACTGGATACAAAAAACAGGCAAGTTGCACGCGATTTGCTGAAATTTTCAATATGCGTATGCATTTGCTCTGTTGTGGAACTGGTGGTATCGAGTATCAGGATTTTTTGTACGATCTTGTTGATATCAACTTTATATTCATCTGCTTTGCCATTTGTGACACATGCGTTTGCATCGCGAAGATAAACAGTGCAACTGGATTCTTGTTTTTCCTCAACATGAATAAATTTACCTTCAATGAGGTTAATTAATTTAATAGCATCAGCCACTTCATAGTAAGCCTTGTCAAGAAATAAGCTGTACGCATCTAATTTATTTTTAATTGCTAATAAAGCAGCCAAAATTGCTCGCATGCCATTACTAACTATCAGTTTTTTGGTATAAACAGTTTCTGTATCAAATGTTGTTTCCTCCTCAGAATCGCTTTCGTAGCCATCCTCATATTTAGTAGAGCTACTTACTTTTCTAAGGACACTAATCAGGATTAATACATTCAATACGTCCAGCAAATTGTATATATCAGAAATAGTTTTTGTTCTAACTTTATTTTCAAGTGCCTTAATGAGAGCTGATTTATCTTTGAAATTTGGTAAATTATTTTTGGCAGACAAAATGATATTGTTAACAAAACCCCAGAATTTTTCATCATTTATAATGGCCTCATGGTTTTCGGATGAAGTTATGTCATATGAAATCTCATCATGGTTGAATGATAAAGTATCATTTTTTATTTCAAGACGAGAGATTGCCCATTCCGTAGCGTTTGTTACCGCGACAAGAAGATTAGTGCCATTATTCAGGGATTGATAAACTTTAGCTGCAATACCATCACGGCAATTAGCTGTCCGCATAAGATTTTGTAGTGTTGTTTTTCCATTTTTTTCGACCTGTTGCCAAAGCGAGTGAAATATATTTGTGAGGTTTGGAGTTGCATATTTTTTACAGAGATATTTTTTGTGTTCATCGCTGCCATAAAAGGAATTGATAAGCTGCCTATTGTTTTTTTCTGGATCACGAATGTCTGATATCAATTGATCAAGTTGATTCAAACCATCTGCTAAAACTTGTAAATAAGTATCTGGCACTATTCCCATGCTAATGCGAATACTGTTACCTGTTACAGAAATGGTTGGAGTAGTAAATCCAAAACTGGAACGTCTTACTAACTCGATCGGAATATTTTGTTGGGCAGCTTTGTAGTTCACATATCCGACATAAATACTTATTAAAAAATTCGACCATGCTTCCAGCGTTGCCTCACTTGGCTTATGCGTATTTTCTGCAGATTTAAAAATGGATATAGGTTTAATATAAACCATGACACAAGGATAATTATTATAAAAACCAGCTTTTATATTGGGTTTATCACTAACCAGTCCCGCGAGTGATTCGCAGAGTGAAAGTTTATAGTTAAGAGACTCATCATATAGAGCCGCATTACCAGTAGTCTTATCATTTCCATTTGATATCTTCGATGGTTTTTGTTTTTTTGGAGGTGTTTTAAAAGAATCACCGCTTCTTTCAAAATTATTTGCATAGGCACCAAAGTGAGCCCTTCCACCTTGTTTCAGTTCTTTTTTTCCTTTATCGGTTTTGCAGAATTTTTCAGGCTCCTTATCTGTATGAGGAGATAATTCACTGCGGTGATAGGTTTCACCATGTTTTTTTGTTTTGTCATCTGAAAAATGAGGTTCAATATAACTGTGAAATAGACAAAGTGGCTGGAAGAAATAGTTTTTTGCTGATTTAATGCCTGGCTTTTTAGAATCATATTCTTCAATCGGTTGTTTGAAATCATCACTTCTTGTTTTTGTCATTTCTCTCTCCCCGTAAAGGATTAAAACTAATGTATCTTGTCGTCGCATGTCAATAACGAAACTCACCCCATTTTTTTCGCCAATGAATGATTATCCTTTTCAACCAGCGATTCCATCCGGTCATTTTTGCCAAACATCTGCTGATGTTTCATCGACATACCTGCGTTATAACGCGCAGATAATTGCTGCAAAGCTTTTTCTGCGCCCACATCATTCGCAATATTAAACATTTTAAATAACAGATCATGATCAATGAATAAATCAATATATTCCTTGCGCACACGATGATCAGGATGGGAAAGCAGGGAATGCATCACAGCATTAAAATGCCCTTTGTCATACACGGTTGGCATGGTGAATTGCTGTAATAACGCAATGACGCCATCGCTCGCAGTAAATTTTTTATGAAGATATTTCATCAATAATAAAACCGCCGTTGGATCACTAAGAAATTTTATTTTGGCGGCATCATTCATAAAGTCGAGACGCATTTGTTTTAAATCGGCTAATCCTTTTCCTGATGTATCACAAATAATCGCCTGACCATTTTTATAAATGCAAAATAAACCATGTATGGTGAATATTTGACTATTAATAAAAGTAAAAATATCTTTTTCAATGATGGATAATTCAATTCGTCCAGCCATGCAGTTTTTAAAATATAAACCATTGCGATTGCGGCTCGCTTTGAAATGCTGAGCCAGCAAAGTTTCACTATCAATCGTCGAGACAAAATCCAGATCAGCAGAGTCTATCGATGGCATGTGATCAAGCTCTAATGCCAAATCAAGCACTTTGCTGCCATATAAACAATGTTCGTGACTAAAGCTATCCAGATGCAAAAAAACATTAGCAAGATTTTCAGGAAGATGATCAATCACCAGCGATTGATGGTTGCAAACAAGTCGCATGATGTGTGAAGCAAATTGCATGGTTTTAATCGAGCCAGATAAATCCTGCAACATGGTGCGTTCAATTCCATGGTTGCTTAGCTTTTTATTACGTGAGCAAATTTCACGATATTTATTTAAACCAAGATACATTATTTTTTGATAATCAGTTTCATTTTCACCCGCAAGTTCTTTTCCCAGGCTATATAAAAAGTCCTGCTGATCATCAAAGGCTTTCTGTATTAACTCAGCATATTGCACTTCGCATTTTTGCTGATAGTCAGTGGCAGCAGCAATTGTCTCATCCAGAATTTGCTTTCCAATAGCAAACCCTTCCTGTTCTTCCGCAGAAAGAGTCGGTAAAACGGCGGGAGCAAGTGCGAGAAATTTACTATAAAAAGGATGGATCTGATAATACTTGTTAGTAACCAGTGAAAAAATTTGTGTAATGTAATTCAGCTGCTGAGGTGTCAATGGTCTATTATTTTTTAGTCGCTCATTCATTAAATGACAAGTAGTTTGCAGATTTTTTAATAAAACACTGGAGTGAATAAATAATACTTCATCGAGATCCATCAATTTTTTCCAGGATAAATTGACAGGTTCAGGTTTGGTCATTTCATGTTTGTCTGACTGTTCAGGCATGGAGGTGATTGCACCAGAAGAATTATTTTTTATTAATTTCTGACGGCGTTCCTGATATTTTTTCGAATAAAAATCCTGTTGCTGCTTTGCTTCAGCGTGCAGGTTATCCAACAGGTTAATACTTTTATCTTCTGCTGCATTGTTTGACGCATTCATAAAATCCAGCAATGAAATGGTTTCATCGTGTTGTGCTTTCAAATGATGACTGTCAAAAAAAACAGGACTGACCATTTCAAATCGATCATGAAATCGTAATATGCGCAATTTGGTATTTAATAAATCATAAGCTTCAATCCATTCTGGATCATTGCAAGTCATTAACTCAATACGACTGCGTGATGGAATCAGGTTATTTAATTGTTTCAGCGTCATTTCGATCAGGTTATATGTCGTGTAAATTAATTCTATATAAGGATTAAATCCGGAGGATTTTCCTGGCAACGCATGATTAATTTCATTTTCCTGATGAAGAATGATTTTGTTATCAATTGATTCCAGAAAATTGAGAAAATCTTCTGCTTTTTTATCACTAATAGGAATAATCAACCCATATTTTTTCAGACGAATAATACGATCCTGAATTTCAAACCAGTACAACAAACATTGATCAAAAAGATTATGACTGCCGGATAGTTTGAAAATAACCTGTGATTTTTCCTGCTCCAAACCCGATCTGTCAAGAAACGGTGCGAGTACATTGTCTTTGTTATATTCCAAGGGCAGATTAATAAAATCTGGCAAATACAGCAATGTTGCCTTGAGCATTAAAGCTGCCTGGTGAAATATATTTCTATCTTTATTGGCTGCAATATATTTTATGATTGCATCTTTGGCGAGATGTAATGAGGTCAAATAGATTGAGTTGGGATTTTTACTGTAACAACGCATGTTAAATAAAACAGCTGTTTGTATGCCATATAAAACATATTCAGGATATTTGTAATACTCGATCGGGTACTTGTTAGCCTGTATGACGGATTTTAGGAAATAGCACTGGGAATAATTATAAAAAAAATAATAACGTAAATGAGCTGGTTTTAGTGTGATACCGATATAATTGGCAATGGATAAAAATAAATGTTGCAGCAGGTGTTCCTCATTCGGCATATTTTCGAGTATCTTCACAAATTCATAACAGCGTCGTTCCACTGCATTTTTAGTCTCTTCATGTTGATAAGCCTGAATCGACTGTTCAGACAAAACCTGTAATTGCCCAATTATATTATCAATGGGATGGTGTGGTTTCACTTCCGCTGAAGGTAATGCAAGACATTCATCTTCAGTTTCAACAACGAAGGTCGTGCAGCCATGCATTTTTTCCTGATAAAGCTTGATAACATCCAGTTGATAAAATTCATCTTTAAAACTCTCCAGCGCAAGATAATATTTTTTCACGAGCTGCATTTCATTTTCTGTTAGGCTGACATGTGCACGTTTGATGAATAGTTCAGCATCCTGAATAAAATAATGAATGATTTCAGCCAGGTTTTTATAAAGATTGAATCCCATGGAAATAAAAGGCAATGGCGAGGTCAGCATTTGTGTCGCCTGGATATTTAATGTCGACAGGAAGGTAATCATGCCTGAATAATCGGTTTTAATCAGCTTATCCAGAACGGCAGAAAAACTTTCATGCGATAGATTATATTCATTGATCTCAACACACAGATGATATGTTTGCATCCATAAAGCGAGGCAAATCTCATCATTGCTGATGTGTTTTTCATTCATATTATTATTTCTGATATCATCAAATTTCTTTTTATTGAAATAAGATTGTATTTTTTCCCAGATTTTATCTGAAAAAACGTGATTACGAAAAGCCATGGCATAGGAAAGACTGGCTGAAAGTAATGTTACATAAGGTGTAATTATTTTATTTTTGCTATGAATTTCCTTGTTGAAACTGTCCGTGATTTTGTGCAGGACATGTAACATATCCAGACGATCGATATTGTTTTGAGTAATGTCGACAATTGCCGTTCCCGCGGCTGTAATCAGGAAATAAATAATATGTTCTGAGTAAGGCAATAATTCATGGGGAAATTTTGCGGGTTTTATGGCATGGCAAAATGCTTGAGCGCATCCCCAGTATTGTTTTCTGATGCTGGTGTAATAGTTATCATTGAATAAATGCGGCGATTGCATCTGTATATAAGCAGATAAGGCTAAGACCAGATTCCCCAGCATTTTTTCCATTTTTTTAGGATGTTTTTGCACGTGTGTCTGTATTTGCAAGTGTGTCGCAATCATTGTTTTAGCATCTGCTTTGCTAATAATATTGTTCACTTGCTGTCTGAGCAGCGAAAAGAGTGTATCCAGGCGAGTTTGCATATTTAATGATTTTATTTGTCTTTATTATAAATTTCGCCGGTATTATTCACGATTGGCTTTGGCAAAGCAATCTAAATACTGAATCGATTATTTTTTTTTGCTGACTTGTCATGAATGGGTAATGGATCACTTTTAGACATATAAAAAGTGTGCGGATTCTGCGCTGTTGATGGCAAAGGTTGTGTATGAATATACATGGGTATGATCGTATCATTATTGACCGGTGATTTTTTTGCATCAAACAGTCTGAAAATCATGTCCATGGTTTTGGCTGCAAAATCGAGTGTGATGCAAAGTGCGGCGCTCATCCAGAATGCGCAGGAAATATATTGAAGACCGACGATAGCAGCTGTGCTTAGCAGTGTAATGGAGCCGCAGGTGAGAGTGAGATCAATCACAATCGCAGTGAGAATGAGCGTTCCTATCGCTGTCCATTTAATTATTTCCAGTATCGTATCGTATTTATTATGGCGGGCTTTTTCACGAATTTTTTCGCGTCTGGACATTTCAATCCGCAAATTGTTATATCTTCTGATGACGACATTATTATCAAAGCGTAATGTTTTTTCTTTTTCACTCTCGTTATAAATTTGCCATTCATTGATAATTTGCACAATCGCCTCTGGATGGGAATCAATGTATTGATAAAATTCTGGCATATTCAGTAAACATTTAAGCAGTGTATTTTGTCGTTCTGTTTCTTCAAATATAAAATTATCCCGATTTTTTTCAGAAGTTAATTTTGCATTGGCAAGAGCAGTGTACATCGCTGGCGGCGTTAATATTTTCTTCAGTAAAATATAATATTTATCATCATTAAATTTTTTATTCAGACTAAGTTTAATCCAGGCTTTAACGTAATTTCTTCTCATATCAATTTCGGTGCTACCAGGAAAATGTCGCGGATTGCCTGTAACAAAAGGCAATTTTCTGATGGATTGTTCATCCATCGGTAATGAAAATTGATAAGCATTTTCAGAATAACCTGGAATGCTCAAGTCTGGATCCATATGATTATAACGCCTGGTAACAGACCAGCCAGATTGATTATCATCATATTTTACTGCGTAATATTTACCATTAAATTTTACCGCACCCCAATTCTGATAATGAAAATCGATTTCTTCTTCTGCAAGTGCGGCTGCTACAACTTTGCCGACTTCCATTTCTGCCATTTCATCTGGATCAAGCATTCTGTTTGCATAAAAATCAGAAAAATGAATCAGCTGGTGATATTTTTTTGTAATAATGCCATCACGTAATTGCCCTCTATAAACCGCTCTTGCTACAGGATGACGTTCGCCGAGCAACCAGCGATAAAGATAACTATAGACAACTTCAAGATCGATAATGGCTCGTCCTGAATGCATTTGCTTGTGAACGAATAATTCTCTTTTTAACTGGTTATTTGATTTTGATTTTTTTCTGACAACAGATACTGTATTGGCGCTCGCTGGAAGTTTATTTTTCATTTGTACGGGAAATAAACGCGAGGAATCAATTGTTCTTGTCGGGATTTTTTTTGCTGCTCTATTTTTAAGATCGGCGCGACATTTTTCCCTGAATGTCACAACAGATTTATCCTGCTGAATAAAAATGTTTTTCTGACATATATAATCAAGCGTCTTCACAATTTTTCTATTGCTGGTTACCAGAATAAATGAACGCATATTTTCAGGTTTAATCTTGAGGGCACAATTGGAAAAATAGGTGCCAATATCATTTAAATTTTTATCTTTTTCAAAAGATTTTACCGTTTCCCTGTTGCAAACAAATTCCACGATAATGAAAGACTTGTTAATGGGAAGAGGAATAATATCCGTAACATATTTGGGAATATTGCGATGGGCAGAAGTGTAGATGCACGTAATCCTGTTATGCATGATTCATTCCTCATTCCATGACGAATGTTTCCAGTTTAGTTTGTATTCATTATGGAATGATTAAGGAAAGATTAAATGCCTAACTATGCGCTTCTTCTTTTTTCTTGCGTTTTACTTCCAGTAAATAAATCCTGCGGTTATCGCTATGTAACACCTTGAAGCGAAAGTGCTGCACCTTGATGGTTTCACCACGTTTTGGCAAATGACCAAATTGTTGCAGTACAATTCCGCCAATGGTATCAAACTCTTCATCACTGAAATGCGCACTAAAATATTCATTGAATTCATCAATCGGTGTTTGTGCTTTCACAATATAAGTATCATCTGCATGTTTTTTTATATAAATATCATCTTCTTCAAAATCATATTCATCTTCAATGTCACCAACAATTTGTTCCAGCACATCTTCAATTGTCACTAATCCTGCAACATGACCATATTCATCCAGCACAATGGCAAGATGATTGCGATTCACGCGAAATTCGCGCAATAAAATATCCAGACGCTTGCTTTGTGGTGTGAAAACGGGTGAGCGCAAGTGTTCAGCAATGATGAAGTCAGGTGCATTTTTTTTGAAAACAGATTTAAGAATATCCTTGGCAAGCAAGACACCAATAATATGTCCATCATTCGGATCAATAACAGGAAAACGCGAATGGCCGGATTCAATTACGATCGGCAATAATTCATCGAGCGTACAATCATTATCTACCATCACCATTTTTGCCTTGGGAACCATGACTTCACGAACCTGCATTTCTGATACTTGCAAAATGCGTTCTATCATTCCCAGCATTTCTGAACTTAATACATCGCGATCTTCAGCATCACGTAATACATCCATTAATTGTTCGCGATTTTGTGGTTCACCACCCATCATGGATGATAATCGTTCCAGCCATGAACGCGATTTACCCGTTTTTTCATCTTCAGATTTATCAGTCATGTTATATCACTTCATTCATTTTCATATGGATTGTTATATCCCAGCCGTTGCATGATTTCCGTTTCCAGTCCTTCCATGATTTCTGCTTCCTTGTCAGTTTCATGATCATATCCCAACAAGTGAAAGACACCGTGGATAATCATGTGCGCCCAGTGCGATTCACTGGATTTTTCCTGTTCGTGCGCTTCACGATTGACAACTTCAGCACAAACAACAATATCACCGAGAATAGGTATTTCCAGTTTAACAACTTCGGGAACAGTAAATGGAAAAGATAAAACATTGGTTAAACCATTTTTTTGTCTGTAAGTTGCGTTTAGTGCACGCATTTCTTCACCATCAACAATGCGAATGGTAATTTCTGCTGCTGCAGTTTTTCGTGCCAGTGCACAGGATGCCCATTTGCGTAATAAAGATCGCTTTGGAATAAGCGTTTTGTCCGCTGCTAGTTGAATATTGATCTGATACATTTCATTTACTTTTGCTTATCCGCATTCCTGTTTTCATGTTTTTCGTAAGCTTCCACAATCTTTTGTACCAGAGGATGACGTACAACATCCGATACCTGAAATTGCGTAAAACTAATACCAGGAAGATTTTTCAACACTTCACTGGCGTGCACTAATCCAGAATCACGACGGTTGGTTAAATCAATCTGGGTGACATCACCCGTAATCACTGCTTTGGAATTAAAACCAATGCGTGTTAAAAACATTTTCATTTGTTCAACGGTGGTGTTTTGTCCTTCATCCAGAATAATGAAAGAATCATTCAGCGAGCGTCCGCGCATATAAGCAAGCGGTAATAATTCGATGATATCTTTTTCTATCATCTGATTTACTTTTTCAAATCCCATCATTTCATACAGGGCATCATATAAGGGACGTAAATAAGGATGAACTTTTTGCGCAATATCACCAGGTAGAAAGCCAAGTTTTTCACCTGCTTCAACAATCGGTCTTACTAAAATCAGTCGTGATACACGTTCTGTTTCCAGCGCATGCACAGCGCATGCAACAGCAAGATAGGTTTTACCCGTACCTGCAGGACCAATACCAAAATTCATATCGTTTTGCAGGATGCTTTGCAGATAATGCACCTGGTTTTCGCCTCGCGCAGTAATCAATTCTTTCTTTAGACGAATTTCCATGTGATCTCCATGCGATGTGATAGAGGAACGTCTGCCAAGCGCTTGCAAGTGAAGATGAACTTCTCTGGGTTCAAGAGTATGCACGGTTTCAGTCTCCCGATAGAGGTGATTGATAGTGACACAGGCTTGCTCTACAGCAGCACGATCTCCGCTCACTGAAAATGTATGACCACGCTGCTTGATGAGCACACCAAGCCGGTTTTCAATGAGTTTCAAATGTTCGTTTAATTTGCCGCAGAGAGTGAACAATCGATGATTGTCTTCAGGTGATAATGTCAGAATTTCGGAATACAGAAGTGTGTTCAACTTTATGTAATTTCCTCTTGGTGATGTTGTTACTTTAATTATAGTCCATAGTTATGGATATTTTGCCAGTAAAATATTTAATATTTACATGAAGTCATGGACTTGCAAAAACCCCTATTTCAGACCAGCTCGCCACGCAGGGAATTTGGCAGTGCTTCGTGGATTTTTACCTGTACCATCTTACCCTTGAGATCCGGGCTGCCAATAAAATTGACTACCCGATTGTTTTCGGTACGGCCAGACATTTGTTCCTGATGTTTGACGGCCTGCCCTGATACCAGAATATTTTGTACCGTGCCAATCATGTCTGCACTGATTTTTCGTGTGTTTAGCAAAATGCGATTTTGTAAAATGGCCAGACGTTCTTTTTTGACTTCCATCGGAACATCATCAGGATATTGTGCTGCGGGTGTTCCAGGTCTTGCGCTATAAATAAAAGTGTAGGAATTATCAAAACCAATATCATGAATTAAATTCATGGTCGCTTTGAAATCTTCATCGGTTTCGCCAGGAAAGCCAATGATAAAATCAGATGAAATGCAGATATCAGGTCGCACTTTACGTAAGCGACGAATTTTCGCCTTATATTCGAGTGCGGTATAACCACGTTTCATCGCAGCAAGAATACGATCGGAACCACTTTGTACCGGTAAATGCAAATGATTGGCGAGCACGGGAATGTTTGCATAAGCATCAATCAGACGACTGGAAAATGCGAGTGGATGCGATGTCATGAAACGAATGCGCAAAACATCATCCATCGCAGCAATATATTCCATCAGTGCAGCGAGGTCTGCGATTTCACCTTCATGTGTCGTGCCGCGATAATCGTTGACGTTTTGTCCCAGCAAGGTAATTTCACGCACACCTTGTTGCACGAGGCTTGCGACTTCCGCGAGCACATCATCCAGCGGACGACTAATTTCCTCACCACGTGTATAGGGAACAACACAAAAGCTGCAATATTTGCTGCAACCTTCCATGATGGTGACATAAGCGGTTGCGCCTTCTGCGCGTGGTTCTGGCAGACGATCAAATTTTTCAATTTCAGGAAAACTGATATCGATGACTGATTTTTGTTTTTTCTTGCGTTCAGCGAGCATTTCACCCAGACGATGAATCGTTTGTGGGCCAAACACAAGATCGACATAAGGTGCACGCTGCAAAATCGTTTTACCTTCCTGACTTGCGACACATCCACCCACACCAATAATCAGATCGGGATTTATTTCCTTGAGCGCACGCCATCTGCCTAATTGGGAGAAAACTTTTTCCTGGGCTTTTTCACGTACTGAACAAGTGTTAAGCAATATAACATCCGCTTCTTCAGGATGAATGGTTTTAACAAATTGATCTGATGCCATTAATACGTCCGCCATTTTGCTGGAATCGTATTCATTCATTTGACAACCATGAGTTTCAATATAAAGTTTCGGCACGTTGATATTCATTCATCTAAAGCTAAAGGGAGCGTATCATAATGCAAAATACAGCTTGCGGACAATCATATGAATCCTGAATTGGAAGCCAAAATCAAAAAATTGCAGATTGAAAATATTAAACGCCATATTTTTCTTTGTTGTGAGCAAAGCGTGCCCAAATGTTGTAGTCATGCAGAAGGACATGAATCCTGGAAATATCTCAAGGATCGCATCAAGGAATTACAGCTCGATGAGCAGGGAATTTTCCGTACACGTGCCAATTGTTTACGCGTTTGCCAGCAAGGGCCGATCGCTGTCGTTTATCCTGATGGTGTCTGGTATCACTCTTGTACCCCAGCGGTGCTGGAAAGAATTATTCAGGAGCATTTAATTGGGGGTGTTCCTGTTGCCGAATATCTATTGCTAAATGATGAAATGGATAAACTGTGACCAGGCTGTATCAGAATATTCCTCTTGCTCCTCAAACCACTATTCAGCTGGATGCGAAGGCGAGTCATCATCTGGCACGTGTGTTGCGCGCGCAAGTTGGCGATGCGCTGGTGGTTTTTAATGGAGCGGGGGGAGAATATCCCGCTGTTATCACGCATATCGATAAAAAATCTGTACAAGTGAAATTGCAGGATTTTAGTGCACGTGAGGTGGAATCGCATTTGCAGATACAGTTGGCGCAAGGCATTGCACGTGGCGAAAAAATGGACTTTATTGTGCAAAAAGCTGTCGAGCTGGGTGTCGCGCGCATAACTCCATTAGTAACGGTGCGTTGCAATGTGCGTCTTAAGGATGAACGTGCTGACAAGCGCCAGCAGCACTGGCAGGCGGTCATTACCAGTGCATGCGAGCAATCGGGGCGCAATCGGCTGCCAACGCTGGATGCGGTGACCGATTTCAGGGATTGGGTAAGTAATATACAGGCTGACTATAAATTTGTACTCTCACCGCACGTGGACAAAAAACTGGCACTGACCACCATTCCCGCTGATTCCCGCATTGTTTTGCTGATTGGGTCAGAAGGTGGCTTAAGTGATGAAGAAGTGGCTATGGCGATTGAACATGGCTTCGATCCCCTTAATCTTGGTCAACGTATCTTGCGGACGGAGACGGCGACAATTGCCGCCCTTGCCGCTTTGCAGGCGCGCTTTGGTGATTTTTGCGATTGACATGAGGTTTGTTTCACGTAAAATGGCCGCCTTTTTGAGTGCCAGTAAAGCTTGAGGTGATCCATGCCAGATGAAGTTGATTTAGCCAATGATCTTATTCTTAATGAAGTTTCCCGCGCGTTAAGCAAAATTCGTCAAAGTTCTTCCGCAGAACAAAACGGGTCAGATTATTGCCTCGAATGCGGCGATGAGATGGTCAAGGAAAGAAAAAAACTTGGATTCAAGCTTTGCGTACCTTGTGCTAGCGAAACGGAAAGAAGAAAGTCGCTATACGCGGATGATTAAAGTGTAGGCGCTGTCATTGCGGAGAGCTGTCATCCTGAGCGTATTGCGGAGAGCTGTCATCCTGAGCACGGCTTTTGCTTTTGTGCGAAGGATCCCGCGAAGAAAGCAAACTCACCATGAGATCCTTCGCGCAAAAGCAAGAGCCGCGCTCAGGATGACAGACACCTGCTTCAGGATGACAGCTCAGCATCTGGCATGACACATTCCTTGCTCTGCGTTACTATGAATGATTCACATCACAAGGTTACGTTCATGGCGAATGGAGAAATATTAGGAGAGTATCAGCAAGTTGTTCGTGAACTCTCTGAAAGTATTGTTGCAGCGCAAAAACCTATTCGCATTCTGGACGCGCTCAAATGGGATTCCACTGTCGAAGAATATTTCTTTCATAACAAATTCAAAAAACTTCCGCCAATCAATCAGCAATATTATCAGGAGAAAAATCCTTTAAGTTTTGATCCTGAAAAAAAGCGCGAAGAGTTTCATGAAATTGACCGCAACATTCGCCGCAAGCTGGGACAATATAGTGGTGTTGGCAGCATCATGCAGCGTATGTGTTATGAATATTTACGCGTCGTAGAAATGCTGGAAGCGCGAGGTACGCCACGATTCACTGAAATATCCCAGGAATTATACGGCAGTTCATTCGATGCTTTTCATGTCGGTGCACCGACTCTCAAGGATTTGGCGACATTAATCACTTCAACACTTGCCAAGATCAGCAACAAAGTCAAAACGACAGCAGATGAACGTATTTATACCAGTGAAGATGCAGTGAATATGCTGCGTGAAAGGCTGGCTAATTATTTTCATGGTGGTGATACGATTCGTGTTGAATTAAGCGACGGTATTATTGCAGACGCAGCAGCCGGTGCGGATCGTATCAAGATTCATGATGGCTTGCGTTTGAGCCTGCGCGAAATCCGCACGTTTGAAATACATGAAGGCTGGGTGCATCTGGGTACGACATTAAATGGTATGGCACAACCGATCTGTACATTCCTCAGCAAAGGTGCGCCTTCTTCTACTGTTACGCAGGAAGGCCTCGCCATCATCACAGAAATTTTTACTTTTTCTTCTTATCCTGGACGCGTGCGCCGTTTGACGAATCGCATCACAGCAGTTGGCATGGCAGAAGAGGGCGCAAACTTTTTTGATGTATTTGAGTTTTATCGTGAACAAGGGATGGATGAGGAAGACAGCTATCAATCTGCGATGCGTGTGTTTCGTGGCAGCACACCAAATGGTGGTCCTTACACCAAGGATTTGGCATATAGCAAAGGTTTCATTCTAATTTATAACTTCATGCGTCTTGCTGTGCAGCGAGGTTTGGTAAAACGTATTCCATTATTGTTTGTTGGTAAAACCACGCTGGAAGATTTGCATATTTTGTCTGATCTGATGGATGAGGGGATTGTCACACCACCTAAATATGTGCCACCACAATTTGCAGATATCGCCGCGGTGAGTGCATGGATGGTGTATTCACTGTTCCTCAACCGCCTGGATTTGAGACGCCTCGCGCTGGATTTCAAAGGGATTCTGCAATAGGTTGCGTGCAGGTTGAGTGGAGACGTTGCTCAACCTGCACTGTATTAATCATCCCTTATTATTATCTTCCTTCTTGTCTTTGCCATTCACTGTTTCAGTTTCGATGAATTTGATAATCTCGCCAGCCACATCGATGCCAGTCGTTTTTTCTATGCCTTCAAGACCTGGAGAGGCATTTACTTCAATGATCAACGGACCGCGATTGGAGCGCACAATATCAATGCCCGCTACATTCAAACCAATAATATGCGCTGAACGTATCGCCATGTTGCGCTCTTCTTCGGTAATTTCAACTGCTGTCGCAATGCCGCCACGATGCAGATTGGAACGGAATTCTTCCGGCGATTTTGCCTGACGCTTCATGGCAGCAACCACTTTGCCACCGACAACAAAGCAACGAATATCTGCACCACCTGCTTCCTTGATATATTCCTGCACCATGATGTTTACTTTCAATCCGAGAAAAGCTTCCAGCACACTGCGTGCTGCCTTCGTGGTTTCAACCAGAATGACACCGATGCCTTGTGTACCTTCCAGTAATTTGATGACTAACGGCGTGCCACCAACCATCTTGATCAAATCCTTGATTTCATCCAGTGAATGCGCAAAACCCGTGATCGGCAAACCAATACCTTTCTTGGAAAGCAATTGCAGTGAACGCAATTTGTCGCGTCCGCGAGTAATGGCAACAGAATCATTGACACAAAATACACCCATCATTTCCAGTTGACGCACAACAGCTGCGCCATAAAAAGTCACCGATGCACCGATTCGCGGAATCACTGCATCATAATGTTCCAGTTCATTACCTTTGTAATGGATAGTTGGTCTTGCTGATGTGATATTCATGTAGCAACGCATGGTATCAATGACATCCGCCTGATGACCGCGTAACTCAGCAGCCTCAACCAGACGGTTGGTGGAATACAGATTATGTTTCCTCGATAAAATCGCAATTTTCATTTTTTAATCCTGGTTGAAACAAAAGAACGAGCAGGGTTAACGATGAAGCGTTTACGCAAGGCGCTTCTACCCAATAACATTCTAAACAGCATGTTTTCTCGCTCGGTGAGAGTAATCTCAATTGCCCAGGTTTGTCCAGCAATAGTAATGGGAGTTTGTATGACATAACGCTCTTCTTCATGACCGCCTGAGTCAGTCACGACGCGCTTGTCGACTACATCAGCGACACAAGTCACGACATGATTATTGTTATGTTGCAAAGGATGGATATCGAAACGGATGCGGTGTTTGCCATTTTCTTCAAATGGCTGTAATGAAAAAGCATGCAAGGCAGAGGTGCGCGCACCGGTATCCACTTTTGCCTTGATCTTTTGGATGTTTAATTCTGAAAGACTAACCCATTCGCGCCAGCCAATAATGGGGTATTTGCGTAATGGTCTGATTAATTGAATATCTTTTTCGGCTTCCATTTTTATTTCCTCGAGATGAATCAGAATAATAATTTTTCAATATTAACATAAACGATATAAGGTTTTGTTAAGCTTGCAGCGATATAGTCGCAAGAGAGGTGTGATTTTTAAGGAGAAAAATGATGAGCAGTCCGAGAGAAGATTTGGGATTTGAAGAAGAGAAAACTCCAGAGGAAATAGCGTTTGAAAATAAAATAAGAGATAAGGTGAATGCGCGGAATAATATTTCACAATCAACTTCAATAAAAATTAATGAAAATACTCACTCAGGCACGCTTGAACAAGATGGGTTCAATATGGATGGGTATGATGAATGGCTAAAGGAAAAAAATAAACTGAAAATATCTGCTGAATTAAAGAAAAAAGCTGCGGATAGGAAAGTTAAACATGGTTATAGCCTGGAGCCGTTGTTTGATGAGTTATACGATAGTCCCGAGAAGCGCGCTAGCTTTCCTCTGCATTTTTTTAAACTTCCTTCTAATATTCAAAATCGGAGCGAAGTAAAATCAAATGCCAAGTCAGAAAATAGTAATATCAAAGCAAGTTGTAATTCAGAAGTAAACAGAAGAGGCTTTTCTTATTCGCCAGGGAGTGATATTTGTTCCTGATAAATAAATTTTTTTAATATAACAATTACAAATAATAAAGCTATAAATGGAAAGCACCACAAAACGAGAGTGAGTTGATTGAAGCGCGGTTGCAATAAAATATAATCACCATAACGTTGCGATAAATATTTTTTTATATCTTCATCGGATTTTTGTGCAATCACCATGCGATACACTTTTTCCCGCAGATCATTGGCAAGCGGTGCATTGGAATCAGCGATACTCTGGTTTTGACAAACGACACAGCGAATTTCATTGGTCAGGGTCTGGAAACGGGTGGCGTCGCTGGATGATGAGAAAGGATAGTTATCCTGAGTTGCGTGAGCAGTGGAGAGAAATAAAAAAAATAAAAATATTATTTGGAGAGCTGTTCTGCAAGGAAGAGCTGTCATCCTGAGCGCGGGTCTTGCTTTTGCGCGAAGGATCTTATGGAGAATGCGTGAAGTCATCGAGGGATCCTTCGCGCAAAAGCAAGAGCCGCGCTCAGGATGACAGCTCTCCGTTGCAGAATGACAGCTCTCCGTTGCAGGATGACAACTCTTCGCAACAGAACAGCTCTTCCTTGCAGAACAGCTCTCCGCAATAGGATGACAACTCTTACTCATGACGACAAATTCCCTAACAACGGATAAATCTTTTTCTCCCACGTATCCTGATCAAGTGTTCCAATATGCCGATAAATAATTTTCCCCTGCTTGATCACAAATAATTCCGGTGTGCCATACACACCCAGATCAATCGCGGTATCACCTGCATGATCATCACCGACAAAGATATAAGGATTACCATTTTCTTTCAGCCACTCAATAGCATCAGCAGCATTATCTTTATAAATCAGGCCAAACATCGGCACATGATAATCATTTTTTATTTTCATTAGCATTTCATGTTCTGCACGACATACATGACACCAGGTTGCCCAGACATTTAGCAATACAACATCGCCATTCATCATGCTGGATTGCAGCGCAGGTTGTGAGGGATAAATATTTTGTAGACTAAATTCAGGAAGCGGTTTGCCAATTAATGCAGATGGTAATTCATGTGGTCGGGAATAAAATAATTCGTAAGTTAATATGCTGGATAAAATAAATAAAAAAATAAATGGCATGAGAATGCGAACTAATTTCATGTTGTATTTCCCTGAGATTCGACATGACATGGATTGCTTCGGTCTGAAGAGCGACCTCGCAATGACGGGCTGCGTAATGACAACATGGCACCTATCATCATCAGCAAACCACCAAACCATATCCAGCGAATAAATGGTTTGTAATAAATCCTCACTGACCAAACATCATCATGCAACGGCTCACCGAGCGCAATATAAAGATCACGAAAAATTCCTGGATGAATATCCACTTTGGTCATCACCATTTCACGCACGGTATAAATTCTTTTTTCTGGATAAAGATTAGTAATATGTCGCTTGTTTTTACTCACAGCAAATTCCGCCTGTATGCCGCGATAATTGGAAGCGCTGACACCTTTGGTATGCAAAAATTGAAATTGATACGCGCCTAATGTCGTGGTATTGCCAGGTTCCATGCGCACAAAACGTTCCTGATTTAACAAACTCGATAACAAGACGCCAATCACTAATATTGCAAAACCTGCATGTGCAAATAACATGCCAGGCTGAAGTTTTCTGATTGAGGGAAGACTGACTACACCCATTAGCACGAGGGTGATCAACACTAATGGCATCATGACTTTATTAAAATAAGGTGCTCCCACTGAAATTACACCTAAATGTAATGCATCGAGAATGAGTGGATACAAAGTACCTAACAAAATTGTCAGCATGGCAATAAATAATAATGCGCTATTAATTAATAAAGCTGATTCACGTGATAACCATGATATTTGATAAGTCGATTTTTGCATTTTTATCAAACGTGCAACATAGACAGATAATGCTGCACTAATTAACACGGCAAATAATAATAATAAAAATAAACCGCGTGTCGGATCGCTTGCAAATGTGTGTACGGAAACGAGTACACCAGAGCGCACCAGAAATGTGCCGAGTAAACTTAATGCGAATGTAATGATGGCTAATAAGGAAGCCCATGCTTTTGCCGTGTCACGTCTTTCACAAAGTAATAAAACATGGATGAGTGCTGTGCCGGATAACCAGGGTAACAAGGAAGCATTTTCAACCGGATCCCAAAACCAGAAACCACCAAATCCTAAAACGCGATACGCCCACCAGCTACCCAGCAATATTCCAAAGGTAAGAAAAAACCATGCAGCGAGCGCAAATTTTCTGGCGAGCTTTGCCCAGTCAGCATCCAGTTTATTGCAAAGGAAAGCTGCTTGTGTGATGGCGAATGCAACAGAAAATCCAACATAACCGAGATATAACATCGGCGGATGAATGATAAAGCCCGGGTCTTGTAATAATGGATTTAAATCATGACCGGCTGATGCGTGTAATGCAGGAAGAAATGGATCGGATGTGAATAGGATGAAACATAAAAAACAAAAACTGATAATGCCGAGGATGGAGATGGTTAGGGTTGTGCCTTCTGTGTGGCCGGAGAATTTTTTGGCTGATTCGTGGCTGGGAAAATGTTTGTGTGTTTTTGCAAATAAAGCGCAGGAGGCCGGAGGCCGACGAGCCATTGCAAAAATACACAAACATTTTCCCAGCCACGAATCAGCCAAAAAATTCTCCGGCCACACAGAAGGCCAACCCACCCACACATAAGCAATCGTCCACACATTCAGCATCACTATCCACAATAAAATCGAGCCTTCATGTGCGCCCCACACAGCGGTTAAGCGATACATCAATGGCAAGGATGCGTGTGAATTTGCAGCAACATAGGCAATGGAAAAATCATTATTCACAAACGCCACAGTTAATAAACCATAAGCCAGCAAAACAAAAAAAGCTTGTGCATAAGCAGCAGGGCGTGCGCAAGCCAATAAATAAGGATTACGATTTTTATAACCAATCAATGGCATGACACTTTGCAGCAATGCAAAAAACAGTGCAAACATTAATGTGACTTCACCTGCAATTCTGATCATGAAATTTTTTCATCCTGTTTGCGCATCGCTTCATAGACATTTTTTGGCATGTAATTTTCATCATGTTTGGCGAGAATTTGTGTGGCGATGAAAACACCGTGCTGATTTAAACTACCTTCTGCGATAACACCAGAATCTTCGCGAAATAAATCCGGCAGCACACCTGTATATTGCACAGCTAATTCTTTTTTTAAATCGGTAACAATAAACTCAACGGTTAAATCCTGTGGGTGACGAATGAGCGAACCTTTTTTCACCATGCCACCCAGACGAAAATGATAATCAGATTTCGGTGCATTCACAGCAATTTGCGCGGGTGTTAAAAAAACATTGATATTCTGCTTCAAGGCAAATAACACCAGACCCACGGCAAGTGTCATGCCGGCTGCAAATAAACTTATCAGCCATAAACGACGTTTATGATATTTATTCATCTTGCAGAGTTCGTAAATGTTGCCGCCAGGTGCGCCATGGTAACAACCATTGCAGCAGCAAAAAAGTTAATACACATCCATAGGAAATAAATACATACCATCCATAACCATGCATATAAAAAAATTCTTGTATCATGATTTATTTTCCTGCAACCAGTGTGTATTTTCCGCAACTAATGTATTTCGCAATGCAATAAACAACACGAGTGTGTAATAAGAAAGAAAGGCAATTATCATGGATAACAGCGGATAAACCATGCTGCTATCAATTGCAGAACGCGCAAATAATTTAAGCGTGGCGCCTTGATGCAATGTGTTCCACCAGTAAACAGAGTAATGAATGATAGGAATATCCACAAAACCCACGAGAATAAAAATGGCAATGATGCGATCACTCATAGACTTATGTTGCAAGGCCGATTGCAGCAAAATAATTCCAATATATAAAAATAATAATATTAATTCAGAAGTTAAGCGTGCATCCCATATCCAGTATGTGCCCCACATGGGTTTGCCCCACAAACTGCCAGTGATGAGTGCCAGCAAGGTAAAACCTGCACCTATTTTTGCGCTATGACGCATGACAAGTGGCGCGAGTTTCAAACGAAACACGAGTGTTGCAACGGAGGCTGCTGCCATGACAGCAAAAATAAATAGCGAAAGAAAAGCACAAGGTGCATGCACATAAATAATACGGAAAGCATCGCCTTGCAAATAATCACCAGGTGCGAGCAATAAACCACCAATGAGACCGTAAGAAAATGTCAGCAAAAAAAGTGCGGCAAGCCAGGGCATTATCTTATTGGATAAAATAAAAAATTTCCTTGGTGAGACGAAATGTTGAATGAGCTGCCACATCCTGCTTTTGCCTTTCTATAATAGTGGGTCAAAATACTAACAAAGATGATATATTCTGACAATCATTGAGACGAGGTTCTGTTTCTGAAAAATGAAATATATCGAACACGCGCGTGAAGGATTAAATAATCTTTATCATTGTAAATTACGTTCACTGCTTGCATTGCTTGGTGTATTGGTCGGAACGGCATCAGTCGTTGCGATGGTTTTAGGCGGTGAATTGGCTACAAATGAAGCATTACGTCAATTCAAATCACTGGGCACAGATTTGCTGGCTGTTGCGATTCAATCTGCAAATGAACAGGATGTATCCAGTGGAAAATTGGAAAGCATCAGTTTGTCGCAAGCATTGGCACTCACTGAACAGCATGACAATATTTTACAAGCTGCACCTTATACACAATTATTTCAGCCAGTCATGTATGAAGGAGAATTGGTGCCTTCTGTTGTGCTCGGTGTGACACATCATTTTGCAAATATATTACGAATCAGAATGCAGGCAGGACGATTTATTTCGTTGTTCGATCAATATGAATTTTATTGTGTGATTGGACAAGGTTTGTATCAATCACTGAAAAAAATTTCATTTCATGAACCGGTTGGACAAGCATTGCAAATTGGCAAACATATTTTTGTCATTGTCGGTGTGGCAGATGATTGGCCGGAAAATAGTTTTATTTATACCAATATTAATCATGCAGTGATGGTTCCCTTGCTGGCATCAACTGTGATGGGAAATCAGGTGAAAATTAGAAATATTTTGCTACAGCTTGCACCCGATGCAGATATTGATGGCGTGGAAAAAAAAGTGGGGGAGAGTATTAATTCTGCTGCAGATAAGCAATTAATGTTTCGCAGCGCGCGTGAATTAATTGCAAAAATGCAAATGCAAAGTCATATTCTCACGATTTTTTTAGGCTTGATTGGCAGCGTATCGCTGATTGTTGGTGGCATTGGTGTGATGAATATCATGCTGGTTTCTGTTGTGGAAAGACGACGTGAGATTGGCATTCGCATGGCAGTGGGTGCCACACGAGGCGATATTGGCTGGTTATTTTTGCTGGAAGCGGTGATGTTGTCATTGCTCGGTGGTATGGCTGGTGTGGTGTTGGGTATATTCATTGCTTATGGGATGGCGAAAATTTCACATTGGGAATTTACGTTATTTTTATTTCCGCCACTGGCAGGATTTTCTGTATCAGTGCTAGTCGGGATTTTTTTTGGCTGCTATCCAGCAGTGGTGGCAGCGAGATGTGAGCCGATCGAGGTGTTAAGGATGGAGTAATGAATCAAACATCCCCAACGGTCACGATCTTCATCGCATTGGTTCTACCATGCACACCAATCAAATCGCCTTTGGTAATAATCACCCAATCACCAATTTTTAAAATCTTGCGATTTTGCAGCGTCAAAATAGCTTCCTGATTGAGCGTGCTTCTATCAAAATCCGTTGCATTAAATGGTAGTGGGTACACACCACGAAATAATGTCACACGACGCAAGGTTGCATCATGTCGGCTCAATGCATAAATCGGAATACTGGAATGTACACGCGACATGAGTAAAGGTGTCGTGCCTGATTCTGTTAATGCAATAATCGCCTTGATATCCAGATGATTGGCGGTGTACATCGTCGCAATGGCAATCGCTTCATCCACATATTTCAAATGCTGATCGGCTGGCAATTGATGAACATCACGTGCGTTCTGATGTTTTTCAGCAGAGAGACAAATTCTATCCATCGCAGCCACTGCTTTATCTGGATGTAATCCAACAGCTGTTTCACCAGATAACATCACGGCATCCGTTCCATCCAGCACGGCATTGGCTACATCTGAAACTTCTGCACGTGTTGGTATGGTATTGGTAATCATGGTTTCCAGCATTTGTGTCGCAGTAATGACAGGTTTGTTACGCATGCCAGCCATCTGAATAATTTTCTTTTGCACAGCAGGTAATTCTGCATCACCAATTTCAACACCGAGATCACCACGCGCAATCATCACGGCATCTGAAACATCAATAATACTATCAAGATTGGAAAGCGCTTCTGCTCGCTCGATCTTGGCAATAATGCCAGCATTGCCGCCAGCCGCTTTCACCAGTATGCGTGCTTCCTTGATATCATCAGCATGTCGTGGAAAAGATACAGCAATAAAATCTGCATCCAGACGTATCGCATCTTTAATATCGGCTCTATCCTTGTCCGTCAATGCAGCAGCAGACAAACCACCACCTAAACGATTAATGCCTTTGTTATTCGATAATTCACCACCAACGACAACGGTACAATAAATTTTTGTTGGCTCAACTTTGTTTACCGTGAAAACAAGACGACCATCATCGAGTAACAAGGTATCGTCTTTTTTGACATCGCGCGGTAAATTTTCATAAGCAATAAATACAGCATGCTCATCACCTGCTGCTTCATCCATTTTGGTATCGAGTATGAATTTCTGACCTTCATCCAGATGAATTTTTTTATTTTTGAAACGACCGATGCGGATTTTTGGCCCTTGCAAATCAACCAGTATCGCAATGGTTTTTTCATGTTTGGCAGCAATATCACGCACCATCTGGATACGTTTTTCATGCATGGTAATTTCACCATGCGAAAAATTGGCGCGGAAGATAACCGCGCCAGCGAGAATCACACGTTCCAGAATTTCAGCACTATCAAGCGATGGTCCAAGCGTGACGACTATTTTTGTTCGACGCAATTTATTCATGCAACCTTTTCTTTCGCTGAGCGCTCTTCCAAAGCTTGAATGACAGGTAATTTCTTCCCTTCCAGTACCGTAAGAAATGCACCGCCACCAGTTGATATGTAATCAATCTTGTTGGCAATGCGATATTTTTCAATGGCAGCGAGTGTATCACCACCACCAGCGACTTTAAATGCCTTGCTTTCAGCGATGGCTTTGGCAATCGCTTGCGTGCCATGTGAAAATTCTTCTATTTCAAATGCGCCAATCGGACCATTCCATAAAATGGTTTTGGCTTTTTTGATGAGCGCAACAAAAGTCTTGATAGTATCAGGGCCCATATCAAAGATTTTTTCGTTATCATCAATTTGTGAAACCAGACGCACATATGATTCCGTACCTTCCGCCAATCTTTCGGCAACGACTACATCTATGGGTAATGGAATTTCTGCTTCACGTTTTTTGGCTTCGAGCGTCATGCGTTCTGCTTCATCAATCAGATCCGGTTCATATAATGATTTACCAACCGTATAACCTTCTGCTGCAAGAAAAGTATTGGCAATACCACCACCAATAATCAGTGCATCCACTTTTTTTACCAGAAAATCGAGCAAGGCAAGTTTGGTGGAAACTTTGGAACCGCCAACAATCGCAAGCATGGGATGCGTTGGTTTTTCCATGATTTTATGCAGAGCTTCGAGTTCAGATAATAATAGAGGACCTGCGCAAGGTTCTTTTACATATTTGATAATGCCGCAAGTGGAAGATTCAGCACGATGCGATGTTCCAAAAGCATCCATGACAAATACTTCGCATAATGCAGCCATTCTTTTGGAGAGCTCAACATTATTTTCTGTTTCGCCATGATGAAAACGAACATTCTCCAGTAATACCACTTGATGTGTGCCAGTGTTGACGCCATCAATCCAGTGGGAAATCAATGGAATTTCCATTCCCAGCAGCTCGGATAATTTTCTTGCAACCGGAGCCAGAGAAAAAGAATCTTCATAGCCATTTCCTGCAGGTCTGCCCAGATGTGACATCAGCAATATGGTTTTTGCACCCGCCTTGATTGCTTGTTTGATCGTAGGAAGTGCAGCACGAATACGCAAATCACTGGTTACCTCTCCGTTTTTGAGAGGCACATTAAAGTCTTCTCGAATGAGGATTCTCTTTCCCTTGAGATCCAGATCGGACATTTTGGCAAATGGCATTACAACTCCTTCAGGTCGTTTAGATAGATGTGCTGAATTTATTGCATAACTGACTGAAAAACAATAGTGTGAATTACCGAGAGAGAGAAGGGTTTAAACGGATACGCATGATAAAGCGCTTTTTACAGCTGGAATCAGCAGGCGGAATCATATTATTTATCATGGCCATTATTGCCATGATCTGGGCAAATTCTCCGTTTTCACACTGGCATCAGCAATTTATCGGCAAATTTCTTTTTCTGATTAATGATGGATTGATGACGATTTTTTTTCTGGTCGTGGGTCTTGAATTAAAAAGAGGCTATCTCGAAGGACAATTATCACGCTTATCCACCGTGATTTTGCCTTTTTTTGCAGCACTGGGCGGTATGCTCATTCCCATCATGATTTATTGCTGGATCAATATGGGCAATATTTCTACCTTGCGCGGCTGGTCAATTCCCGTTGCAACCGATATTGCATTTGCACTCGGCGTATTGTCACTGTTTGGCAAACGTGTGCCGGTTGCGCTGAAATTATTTTTACTCGCGCTCGCTATTTTTGATGATATTGGTGCGATTCTCATCATTTCATTATTTTATTCGGGTGGCATATCGTTGCCATTTTTATTGCTATCTGCGTGTTGCATGCTGGTGTTGCTGACATTAAATCATCAGGCAGTGAAGTCTTTATCCTTATATATATTGTCAGGTGGTTTATTGTGGTTATGTCTGTTATTTGCCGGCATTCATCCAACCATCGCAGGTGTATTACTCGCATTTACCATCCCATCTTCCACCGATCATAAACATTCTCCTTTGCATAAACTGGAAAAAGCCCTGCATTTTTGGGTCGCATTTATCATCATGCCTTTATTTGCACTCGCTAATGCTGGTTTTTCACTGCAGGGATTAAGTTTTGCTGCCTTGCTGCAACCGGTAGTTTTGGGCATCACACTAGGATTATTTTTAGGCAAGCAGCTCGGTGTTTATATTTTTTCCTTACTGCTGATCAAATTAAAATTTGCCAAATTACCAGAACGTTGCAGCTGGTTTCAGTTATATGGCATCGCTTTGCTGTGCGGGATTGGTTTTACTATGAGCTTATTTCTTGGTACGCTCTCTTTTCCCCATGAGGAAACTTATCTTACCCAAATGCGTTTAGGTGTTTTCATGGGTTCATTTTTATCGGGTTTATTAGGTGCGGTAGTATTAATGATTTGTTTTAGGAGAATAGTGCGTTGATAAATGTCTCTACCAATATCGCAAAAGTTAGCCTCGAGAGACGCTGTCTTGGTTGGCTGATTCATGCTTTTACTGCAAGTGGTGCATGTGTCGGTCTCATGGCTTTACTTGCTATTTATCAGCACAATTTATTACTGGCTTTATGGTTAATGGGTGCTGCGATTGTGATTGATGCAGTCGATGGCATGTTCGCACGCACGGTGAGAATCAAGGAAGCAGTTCCTGAAATTGATGGTGCGCTTCTCGATAATATTGTCGATTTCTTTACGTATACTCTGGTTCCCTGTTTCTTTTTACTGGTAACCGATTTATTACCTGAATACTGGCGTGTCATTTGCGTCATGGCGATTACTTTTTCTTCCGCTTATCAATTCACACAAGTTGATGCTAAAACCACGGATCATTTCTTCAAGGGATTTCCGAGTTACTGGAATATTGCCGTTTTTTATCTTTTCTTCTGGCAAATGAGTGCATTCACCAACATGCTGATATTAATGTCACTCGCCATTTTAAGTTTTGTGCCGATTAAATATGTTTATCCATCACGTCTTGATTATCTGACTGAAAATAAAGTGCTGCGTTTAAGTATGGTTGTCATCACTTTATTGTGGGGTGTGGCGACCACCGGTTTATTATGGTTATATCCCGCTTCCAATCACGTGCTGGTTTCCATTTCATTAGGCTATTGTCTTTTATATATTGGCCTCAGCCTTTATCGAACCTGGGTACCGCTTACTTCCATCAAAACCGCATCGGAATAATGACAAAACCACAACGCATATTAGTGACAGGTGGTGCAGGATTTATCGGTTCACATACCGTGGATTTGTTGTTGGCAGAAGAGAGACAAGTTGTCGTTCTTGATAACCTGACTTCTGGCAAAATGGAAAATCTTGATCTGACTCATCCCAATCTTGAATTCATTGAAGGCGATATTCTTGAATATCCTTATCTCGAAGAATTAATTCGTGATTGTGATGCGGTGTTACATTTGGCGGCATTGGTTTCGGTGCCGCAATCCATGGAATTTCCCATTTTCTCTTTTCAGGTAAACACGCAAGGGTTCTTGCATGTGTTGCAAGCGGTGAACCGCTCAGCGCGATCGATTCGGATTGTGCACGCATCGAGTGCGGCGGTTTATGGTGCGGCAAAGGAAATACCTTGTCGTGATGATATTCCGCTGGTTTATGCGCCACTTTCACCTTATGCCCTGCAAAAAATTCAGGCAGAAGATTATGCAAGAATGTACGAAGATTTATATCACGTACCGAGTTTGTCATTACGTTACTTCAATGTTTATGGCTCACGACAACATCCTGAATCGCCTTATTCCGGTGTCATCAGTCGTTTTATTCATGGCTGGCAGCACGAAGAGGAATTGACGATTTATGGCGATGGTTTGCAAACGCGCGATTTCATTCATGTGGAAGATGTGGCGCGTGCCAATTGGTTGGCATTGCAATCGGATTATGCTGGCGCGTTAAATATCGCGACTGGCAAGGCGCATACGCTTTTGCAACTGGTTGATTCATTGAATAATATGGGTCATCAGGCACCAGTCAGATTTGAGCCAGCAAGGAAAGGGGATATTCGCGCATCTTATGCCACCATTCAATTGGCGGAAGAAAAAATAGGCTTTAAAGCCGCTATCCCGCTGGATGAGGGAATGAAGAGGATGCTGGGAAAGTAGGATTCGTGTATGATTTGCGCGTTTGTTGTGTTGGGTAGCAGTCACGACAGAACGGTGTCAAGCGTAACCACACTGCATAAAGAATAAGCAGCAAGTCAGCAGTAAAGTATTGAGGTGTATTTGCAATGGCTCGTCGGCCTCCGGCCTCCTGCGCTTTATTTGCAAATACACCTCAATACTTTACTGCTGACTTGCTGCTTATTCTTTATGCAGTGTGGTTACGCTTGACACCGTTCTGTCGTGACTGCTACCCAACACAACAAACGCGCACCAACGAAACGACAGAGGAGACATTTGATGCACCCATCCGATCAGGCTTGTACGCAACTTCAATATGAAGTGACACTGGCAGATTTACCCTTGTCCTGTCCGATGCGCAATACCCGCGTCTGGGATGCACATCCGCGTGTTTACTTGCCGCTCGAGGAGCCTGGTGAAACGGTATGTCCTTACTGCGGTACCAAATATATTTTGAAAGATTTTATACCCTGATATGACTGAAAAAATCCTGATTATTGGCCCCGCCTGGATAGGCGATACGGTCATGGCACAAAGCTTGTTTAAACTGTTGAAAGAGCAGTACCCAACTGCCTCCATCGATGTGCTCGCCCCTGCCTGGACGTTTTCCATTCTAAGCTGCATGCCAGAAGTCGCACATGCGATTGAAATGCCACTCACACATGGCGAATTGAAATTAGGCCAGCGTTATCAAATTGCAAAAACTTTACGTAAAAATAATTATGATCAGGCAATTGTCTTGCCAAATTCTTTCAAATCAGCATTGATTCCATGGTTGGCGGGTATTCCCAAACGCACGGGCTGGTTGGGAGAATGGCGTTATTTTCTATTGAATGATGTGCGCTCACTTGATAAAAAAAAATATGCATTAATGATAGAACAATACCTGGCATTAGGATTACCGCGGGAAAATAAATTACCGCAACCTTATCCTCATCCAGCATTTGTTGTAGATAAAGATAAACAACAACAGGCATTAAACAAATTAAATCCGTTATGGCGTAATCGCCCCGTGCTTGCATTGGGCGCAGGAGCAGCTTTCGGTTCTTCCAAACGTTGGCCGGAAGAATATTTTGCAGAAATTGCGAATCAGAAATTGCGGGAAGGTTGGGATGTATGGTTGTTTGGTTCCGAAGGTGATCGTGCGATTACTGATAAAATCATGCAACTGACCGATCAGCAATGTGAAAATCTTTCTGGACGTACGGTTTTGTCAGACACCATCAGTTTGTTGTCACTGGTATCCGGTGTCATCACCAATGATTCTGGATTAATGCACATGGCAGCTGCATTGAATAAACCGTTAGTGGCTGTATATGGTTCCACGAGTCCGGCTTTTACACCACCACTGTCTGCAAAAGCAAAAATATTGCAGTTAAACCTCGCTTGCCAACCCTGTTTTGCACGCGAATGTCCGCTTACTCATCATCGTTGTATGCGTGATTTAACGCCAGCAACGGTGCTCGCTGCCATGATGGAGTGGAAAATCTGATGCGCGTCTTACTCATCAAAACCTCTTCCATGGGCGATATCATTCATACGTTGCCAGCATTAACGGATGCTGCGCGTGCTATTCCTGGAATCAAATTTGACTGGGTGGTTGAAAATACTTTTGCGGATATTCCGCACTGGCATCCTGCTGTGGAGAGAGTGATTCCCGTTGCCTTGCGTCGCTGGCGCAAAGGAATTTTTTCTGCAGAGACGCGTAAAGGCTGGCGTCAATTGCGCAAGGACCTGAGCCATCATCAATATGATTTGATTCTCGATGCGCAAGGTTTGGTAAAAAGCGCATTCCTGACTTTTTTTGCTTCTGGCTTGCGTGCAGGACTGGATTTTAAATCGGCGCGCGAACCGTTATCTGCTTGTGCTTATCAAAAAAAATTGCGTGTCGATTTTTATCAGCATGCCATTCATCGCATGCGTAGCTTATTTGCATTGGCGCTCGGTTATTCCATGCCATCGAGTGCGCCTGTGTTTGGGCTGCAAAAATTGAATTTTGCGCCAGTGATTGCGGATAACAATTATCTGGTGTTTTTATTTGGCACCACATGGACATCCAAGCAATGGCCAGAAACCTACTGGAGTCAATTGGCAGAATTAGCTGGCGCATCTGGTTATCGCTGCAAGATGAGTGGATATGGAACCGATGAAATCGAACAGGCAAAACGCATGGCTGCGCGAAGTCATTTTATCGATATCGTGCCGGATCTTGATATCAAATCCATGGCGGGATTATTGGCGCATGCGAGTGGTGTGGTAGCAGTAGATACGGGATTTGCACATTTGGCAGCAGCCCTCGATGTGCCGACAGTGTCGTTGTATGGCGCGACCAATCCTCTTTATACCGGAGCAGAAGGAAAGTTATCCCAGCAATTGGCGGTGGATTTTCCTTGTGCGCCATGTCTTAGCCGTACGTGTCATTACAGGAAGCCATCGGAAGTGACGCCGGCGTGTTATGCCAGTTTGCCAGCGCAGAAAGTGTGGAGTGAGATTGAGAAATTCCTCGTTGCACAGTAAGGGAGCCTTCCCCCTGAGGGGGAAGGCTTCCTTACTGTGCAGCTACATATTCTCCATGCACCGACCCTGTGAATCCAGCGTCTGACACGGTGCGATCGGTTGTGTTGGTGCAACCAGCGGTGGGGGTGCGACAACAGCGCTATTCACTCTCGCAACCACTGCCGGATTTGTCATTCGATAAGCAACAATACCTCTTCCTGCCAGCAAATCACACTCCACCGGATAAGAAGTAATCTGAATACGACTATTTTCACGCAACCCTTTATTGGTAAATTTATTCGCGATAGGAAAATAATCGCCATGTCCAACATAAGTCAGTTGATGAAAACGTCCACTGGGATTTGCCTGATTAATACCTTTACTCCAGAGATAGCCTGCAACTTTTTGTGCGCGTCTTTCGGATAAACCTTGTTCCCAGTAAGCGCGATAAAACCCACTGGTATTGCCGGAGATCAGCACACTTCTGTTTGGATAACGACGCAAGGTTGCTGCTGCACTATCCAGAATGGGTTCTGCCTGTGGGAGAAAATCAGCAGTGTTTGGTTCAAAAAGATTATCGGTTGGAATATAAATTCCGAGATAATCACCAATTTTGTATACCTTGCCTCCACCTTGCAGCACGCCACCGGCTGCATAACGCAAAGTCGTGACGTAATAACCCGTCGCACCACCGGCAATGCCAGCGATGGCCATCGTTAATTTTGTTCCGCCGAGTAAAGCTACACCACCTGCACCAATACTTGCACCTGCAACTGCAGCAGCAGGACTGCCGGTCGTGTGATTGTCGATAAGAAAAGGATTATATGTACAGCCTGTCAGAAGAGACAGTAAGAACAAACATGTACCAGAATGTTTCCATTTCATATTGGGTTCCATGAGAAGGTTGATCGATTATAGCCTGACTACTTTGCATTTCACATAAAAATAGGAGTATGATGCGCGTGCATTTCAAGTACGGATAGCTCAATAACAACAAGGATGATGATCTGAAGGAGTGGTGGAAAACCAGACTAATCATAAACCACACAAACTAATAAGTTGAACGGAGTCGTATTATGGAAACCGCAAAACAACGCAACCTTTCTCTCTCGGATTCTGAAAGCTCGAGCGAAAAACAAACAAAATTTACACATGTTGACTTGACTACCCAGCAGTCTGACGAAGCAATCAAGTCAATCATCAAACCCATAGACCATGTTGTGATTACTTTTGAAAATGTTTTATCAGATTCAATAGGCTTGCAATCTACTGAGAGTAAACTTTCACATCCAGATCAAGCGAGATCGATTTTAAATTTGCTGACTAATAATAATATTAAAATTACCATTCTTACTGAAGGCCAACAGAAGAAAGTAGAAGATTGTCTGGTGAAAAATCAGATCAAGATAGAAAACATCGAAATCATTTCTCTCGAGGAACAAATAGCATTCAAGCAGGAGTACTCTACTGCCGAAAAAAGATCAGAAATAGTAATAAAAATGATGCAGAGTGAGCTTGATAAAATAACCCAGTGTAATAAAACATGTTTTGTAAATCCTTCCCAAAAACTTTGTGAATCTGCACAGCAAATGGGTTTTCACGTCATTCAGGCGCAAGCAGCTTTGTCTGTTCCAAGAAAAAATGCAATGCATTTGGCTGCACTTGGACATCTTTGTTTTGATCCTTACAGCGCGCAGCTGGCAATTGAAGGATTGAAAGAATATGAGAGTAGCAAACTAGATCCAGAAAGAAAAAAAACAACCAGGGAAAGCGCTAGTATTGGCATCGCTTCATTGGTAGGGGAAAAAGATTTGGGAAAAAAACGTGCCGTGATGTTACGTTATCTTTTAGAGCATCACCCCAAGGATCCAATTTCAGCAGCTTACGCAATGTCTTTTCTTTTTGTGCATGATGATGCTGGAACTACACATAAACTTCTTTGTGAAAAATTGGGATTTGCTAATCGTGAAGATGCAATAGCTTATTATTCTCATCTTACGACTTTTTTGTTGGCTGATGTAATCAAAAACGAACAATATCTCGAGATGACCAAAAACAGCATCAATCGTGATGTTATAGGTAATATGGTTCAATTAACCAATTCCAACAAGACACTGGCTCATCATCCTGACTTGCTGCCAAAGCTTAATAAGTTGTTTGTAGATCTGAATAAGATTATTTCCAAATTTGTAGAGTTAGATAAAAATTTTATCGCCGAACAAGAAGAACTGCGGCAACAGCAACAACAACAGTTAAATCAACAAGCAATTGTTGTGAGCAATGAGTCAAACAAAAAAGATAATGTTACTCAAAAGAAAAAATCTTTTTTGGGGTCAAGCTTGCTAGCATCATTTTTTGATCCTGATAAAGATAAAAAGAAGCAAATTGTCAGCGAAGGGTCATTAGCTGAAATTGAGAAGAAAACATTGGATGATATAAGAAAGAGCAAGGAAGAGGAGCACAATGACATTACGCAAAAGATTGGACATGTAGAGCATATAATTGAAGAAACGGCTGTGGATAGCGTCATTACTAAAGAAAAATCTTTTACAACTCTTTTAAAAGAGATTCCAACGAACAAATTAACCAGTACCAGTAAGTCTGAAGATGATTTGTTTGACAAAAAGGAAGAAGAGAAGAAAGTGATAGTGAAAGAGAAAAAAGAACTACATATAGAAGTGAAAAACGAAATTGAAACAGTAGAACTAATAAAAGAGGAAATTGAAACATTAGAAATAAAGAAAGAGATAAAATCTGAACTTGGTTCGCAGAATACATTAGCCAGTGGAAATACTGTTGATGCATCGATTTCTGGAGAAGGTAACTCACCCAGAAAAAATAGTAATCCTTCTGTGATGTTTCAGACTAAGAGCAGATCAAATTCCACTTCCAGTAAGGAATCAAAATCTGAAGAAGCTAAAGCTTCAAGCGAAGAGGAGTTCACAGAGTCAAATAAAATGAGCATGAGTAGTAGTAAATAAGCTCAATGCAAAGGTTCCCTGCACAACAGGGAACCTTGCTTACGAGGATGCATTACAAACGAATGGAGTCGTATCATGGATGTTCATACGAGTAGAAGAAACTCTCAAGATTCTGAAAAGATAGTTCAACAACGATTTTTTCCTCCGAATGATCCATTAAATCCGCAAGTATCCTGGCCAAGACCTATCGATCATGTGGTGATTACTTTTGAAGATGTCCTGTCACATTTGTCACATCAGGAATCAAGTGATGCAAATTCATCTTTTGCAGACCAAACCAGATTAATTTTAAATTTGCTTAATAACGTTCTCATTCGAGTGACTATCATCGCAGAAGAAAGCGTAGAAGCTGTAACAGCTTGTCTCACGAACAATCACATCAGAATGAATTTGTTAGTTAAAGTTATTTCTGCCAAATACATGCAAGAAAACGCCAGTACTATTCTCACTGGCGAAAAAAATAAAATATGTTTTCTCAGTTCCGATGAATCCATTTGTGATGATGCAAGAAAGTTAGGATTTCAGGTTATTCAGGCGCATCCTGATTTGCACGAAATAAAAAAAATTCCAGTTTATATGCTGCAGCTCGCGGAGCTTTGTTATGATCCATGTAGTGTATCGCTGGCAACAGCAGGATTGAACGCTTATAAAAAAGTTAAACCAGACCCAGAAAGAAAAAAATCCTTGAAGGGATCAATCATGGGCATTGCTTCGAGTATGTTTTTCGAAAAAGATTTGGGATTAAAACGCGCCACCATGTTTTTATATATGCTTGAACACTATACCAATGAGCCTATTCAAGCAGCTTTTACATTCTATTTCATGTTTACAAACAAAAAATGTGGGGAAACATCCAGTTTTATTTGTCAAAAAATGGGATTTGATGATGCAAGGGATGCATTTAATTATTACACACAGCGTATCGTTTTATTGCTATCCGAAAAAATACCAAACCTCGAGGAACTGCTAACGCGATTGCAAAAAATCAGTAGTGAAGTCACACAAACGATGGTGCTCCTGAACAACTCCAATAAAACCATGGCTCATGATCCAAGAATTTCTAAATGGATAGACCAGTTATTTGTGAATTTGATGAATATTGTGAATGGTTCTGATCTCATCCAGCCTGGTAATTCTGCATCGTTTTTTTAATATTCACCATACCGTAATTAAATTAGGAACTTTTCTTAATTTTTGATCGGAGGTAATTAATGATCCATGATGGTAAATAGCAGTAGCTGCAATAATGCGATCAGCAGGATCAAAATGTGGGATTAGCAATGAAGTAGCAAGTGCAGCAATTTCCGGTTCTATAGGTAAAACCTGGATCTGACGAGATTCGAGAACTAATTGAAGAAAATTTTCTGTATCTGTTCCAGGATCAAGACGTTTCTTTTGGATAAGCATACCAATTTCCCAAAGAGTGATGTCGGCGCAAAATAATTGCCTGTCTTCTTCAGCTTCGATAATTGCTTTTTTTGCTTTTGATGTTAATTTTGAGGGTGATAGTGCATCAAAGATAATAGCGCATGTATCAAGTATAATCATTTTTCAGCATCCCAATCTTCGTTTACTGGTGACATTACATCACCAATCTTGCAACGTTTACGTAATTGTTTAAGGGCATGCAATGCTTCGCCTTTGGAATCCGCTGGCGGCAAAATTCTGGCTATGACATGTCCATGAGAAGTAATTAAAATTTCACTACCTTTGGATGCATCTGATAAATATTTGGGTAGGTGATTTCTTAATTCAGTTATATTTATTGAACGCATGATTTTATCTCTGTACGTTTAAAACGTACATTATAGCTAACTGCTTCCAAAATTTCATCGATGAATTTCATTTTTTCTATTAATTATGTTTTTACTGCTATTTTTTGTCACTATGTTAAAATAACCTGCTCACACGGAAGCTGAGCGGAGTTACAAAATGGATCTTTCCCCGGAAAAAGATGCGGAACTGTTTCTCACCTCGCGTTCCTATGATTTATGGGAATTGATCAAGGCCTACTGGCAATCCCGACATAAATGGCTAGCCTGGCTTTATACCGCAATCGTCCTCACGCTCACTATCTTCATGGTGGGTTTCGATGTCGCCTTCAATTACTGGTACAACTATTTTTACAATGCCTTGCAAGAATATGACATGCGCGCATCCATCCACTTGCTCTTCATTTTTTTCGCAATGGCATTTGGTTATATTGTTGTTGCTGTATATCGTTATTACCTTTCGCAACGCTTTGCATTAGGCTGGCGTAAGTGGCTGACTGAGCAACTCATGCAACGCTGGATGCAAAAGAAAGGTTATTACTATCTCGAAACCTTCGATGTTAAAACAGATAACCCGGATCAACGTTTGCAGGAAGATGTGAATGGCATCGTCACGAATACCATTAGTCTCGTGGTCGGATTAGTGAGTGCGATTACCACTTTCCCTGCATTTGTTTACATTCTCTGGACGCTATCCGGTGTGCTCACCATTCCGCTGGGAAGCTTTGGCGTCATTCACATACACGGTTATCTCGTCTGGGTTAGTATTCTTTATAATCTCATCGGTACGTTTATTACTTTCAAAATTGGTTTTCCACTCGTCAGTCTTAATTTCCAGCAACAACAGCGCGAAGCGACTTTTCGTTTTTCTGCGATAGATTTGCGTTCACATGCAGAACAAGTGGCATTATATCGAGGCGAAGAACATCAAAAGAGTATTTTGAATTTTCATTTCAAACGTGTGCTGGAAAACTGGTATCAAATTATTTTGCGACAAAAATTATTATTATGGTTTACTGGCGGTTTTAATCAGTTAGCTGTGTTATTACCCTTGCTGGTTGCATTGCCAAATTATTTTGGCAAAGTATTTTTACTCGGTGGTTTGATGCAAAGTATTCGTGCCTTTAGTAGCGTGCAGGATTCTCTTTCATATCTGGTAAATGCGTATACCTCGATTGCCGATTGGCGTGCGACGGGTTCGCGTTTGACAACATTTGTTGATCATTTAACAGAGGCTGAAAATAAAGCGGAAGCCATGCATCAACTCAAGGAAACGACACAGCCAGAAAATAATATTGTGGTAAATAATCTGATTATCAGAACACCGGATAATCACGTTTTACTTGGGACTATCGATGAAAAATTTATTCACGGCCATCATTATGTCATCAAGGGTGAATCAGGAATTGGTAAAAGTACCTTCATACGCGCTATTGCTGGTATCTGGCCTTATACTTCAGGTGAAGTTATTTTCCCTGAGAATCGACAAATTATGTATTTACCGCAACAACCTTATATGCCTATTGGTACGTTAGCCGAAGCCATTTTATTTCCTGATAAAACTGATCCTGAAATGGAAAAACAATTAAAAACGGTATTGGCAGAATGTCATCTCGAAGATTTTATTCCACGCCTGAATGAAAGCGCACACTGGACAGAACAATTATCACCAGGAGAACAACAGCGCATTGCATTTGCGCGCGTGTTGTTGCATAAACCAGATTGGGTGTTTCTGGATGAAAGCACATCCATGCTGGATACAGGCAATGAATCGCACTTATATCATTTGCTGAAAAGTCGCTTGCCAAATTGTTCGATCATCTCTGTTGGACATCATGCAAGTGTGGATCAATTTCATGAACATGTGATTGATATGACGAAATATAGTCATAAACCACATCATACTTTTGCATAATACCCACACTCATCACATTTACGTGCGCTCATCATCGCAGAGCGCATGAAGTAACATTGCATATCATGATGATTATTTTTTACGACATGTTGAAATACAAAACCTTTGCATTGCGTATCCTGATCACAGGCGAACTGGCACAATTGCTCATCCGGTATGGCTAATATTTTATTACCGCTGATTTCCTGCGGATAAAATGCTGTTTTACTTAAACGATAAGCATTAACAATCAATCCACGCCTGGTTTGCTGGTGAGTGATACCCGCTTTGAAATCAATGGTTTTATCCATCCATTTGCCGGCATTATCATAACCGAGACAAAAAATATTATTACGATGCTTTAACCAGTTATATAAAATCTCATTGGGAATATTGTCCATCAATGCAATCACGAATGGATATAATTCTTCCTTGAGATAAGGCATCTGATAAGCATAACGAAATAAATTGCTGCTATATAAATAATGAAATTGCTGATAATAGCCTTTGAGCTTTAACTGGAATTGATCATAATCCTTATTGCTAAAAAATAATAAATACGGATAAGCAGAATTTCCCAGGAAATAATCATTATTTAACTGACTATCTTCCACGACTACGATGCTATCCTCATTCAGTTTATGTTTGATATCAGGTGGCGATACAATCGCATTATAGTTTAAGGAAAAACCCAGAAAGCCTTTTGGTTCCAGATAATATTTAATGATGTTTTCAAAGTGACTGATCATGCCAAGCAAAACAATCAGCGTAGCGAAAATCAGACAACACGATGTGGTGTACTTTTTTGCTGAAGTGAAATTTCGTAAACAATATTCGCTGCTAAAACCTGCAAACAAGCTTAAGAAAATCAACGTGGGATGATGATGCCAGGGCGCGCCTGTTCCCCAGCATAAAGGGAGAATACAAAATAAAAGCATCGCGATGATCAGAAACAAGAGCGATTTTTTTATTTCTATTTGTGATTTATCGCGAAAAATATTGATCGCGCAAATGACGGATATCCAGAAAAATACCCACATGACAAGACGCATACTCATGGTAAAAACAGTTGTACGCCAGGCAAATAATGTAAAAGGCAATGATCCAAATGGAACGAGATCAGTGTGAATGCCGAAGATATCCTTAAAAAGAACATTGGCCGTACCTAATGAGTAATCCACATGAAAGCGCGTATGGATATAATTCAGTGTCGGCCAGGATGATAAAAGATATAGACCCATCGCGACACACGTTAGTACTAGCATGCCTGTAATGAACAAGAAAAATTTATCATGAATAATTTTTTTGAATGAAGATTGATGAAGAAAATAATAACAAAACATCACAGGAGCCAGCATGATAGCCGGTTCCTTGAAGGTGATCGCGAAAGCATACAGTATCAATGCATAAATAAACTGGCTAAATTTATGTTGCTGGCAAAAGAGAATGAAACAATACAAAGACCAGACGAGAAATAATATATAAGCAAAATCAAAGTGCATGAAAGTGAAACGTGACACACTGAGTGCAGGATGTGCAAGATATAAGGCAACAGCGAGATATGCACCGGCTTGATAAGCAGGAAAGAGTAATCGGTAAATTTTAATCATAAAAAATGCGATGAGTGTGAGCATGGTGAAGCTGATGACACTCATTGCAAATATATTACGCCAGCCGAAGAGTGGCATGAATAATTGATAAATCAAAAAATGACCGGAAGGACGAAAAAAAGGAACGTTGATATCAAGCCATTTGGGATGAAGATAAATATTCAGCAAATCATGCCAGGAATGGATGGTTTGATTGGCCAGATAAATCGTGGTTTGTTCCTGATAGATAATGCCGAAATCAAAAAACGGTTTGTTGCTTAGCATGACAATGGTGAATAAAGCTGCGAGTAATAAAAAATTTTTCAGCAGCGGTTTCCATGTGGTGGAGATCATTTCATTTCCTTACAAAAATATTCCCGTTAAATCATTTAAAAACTTCTTCCCCAATTCACTGGCGCATAGCCATTTCTCATCCTTCACCAGCAAATCGCGCTCTCTTGCCTGTTGCAGCAAATGACTAATTGCACTCGCAGCAAGACCAGTGCGCTCGCTAAATAAATGCATCGCAACTCCATCAGTCAGACGCAATGCATTCAGCATGAATTCAAATGCCAAATCTTTTTCTGCAACATTTTTCATTTCGATCGCACGTCGTTTGCTCGCATCCAGATAATCTTTTGGATGTCGCACTTGTTGCGCGCGCCATACTTCACCTTTGTCATGATCAGTGATTTTGCTATGCGCGCCTGCGCCTATTCCCAGATAATCACCAAATTCCCAGTAATTTCGATTATGCAAACATTCATGATCAGCACGTGCATACGCTGAAACTTCATATTGCTTATATCCCAATTGCTGCAATTTTTCCTGACCCGCACATTGCATGTCCCAGATCAGATCATCTACTGGCAACACCGGACGTTGTTTATAAAACAAGGTATTCGGTTCAATCGTCAATTGATACCAGGAAAAATGTGTGGGTGCAAATGACAATGCACTTTCAATATCGTGCATGGCTTCAGCTAAAGTTTGTTGCGGCAAACCATACATGATATCGAGATTAAAATTACTGAAGCCGGCTTTTTTTGCGATACGTATTCCTTCTCTCGCATTTTCACCATCATGAATGCGACCTAATATTTTCAATTTGTCATCATTGAAACTTTGTATTCCCAGCGATAAACGATTAATGCCAGCCGTACGAAATCCTGCAAAATTTGTCTGATCAATCGTGCCAGGATTTGCTTCAAGTGTTATTTCAGCATTGGCATCAAGCGAACAATGCGCTGCGATATGATCAAGAATATTTGCGATTGAATGCGCAGAAAAAAGACTAGGCGTGCCGCCACCAAAAAAAATACTTTTCACCGGACGATTATTGAGCAAGGGTAATTGCTGGATAAATTCATCGCAAATGGCATTCACATACAATTCCTGCGGCAAATCCGCTTTGATTTCATGCGAATTAAAATCGCAATACGGACACTTGCGCACACACCAGGGCAGGTGAATATATAAGCTCAAAGGTAATGGTTTATTGAAAATTAGCATATACATCCAGAATTTTCGCGCTAAAATAGCCCGAATTATACTTCAGGTACTTCAGGAGTCCATCATGGTAAAACGCGTCAAGGTTGCTATTACGGGTGCAGCGGGTCAAATTGGTTATGCTTTGTTATTTCGTATCGCCTCCGGGCAAATGTTTGGCTATGACACTGAAGTTGAATTAAGTTTGCTGGAAATTCCTGCTGTATTAGCCTCACTCGATGGCGTCAAGATGGAACTTGATGATTGTGCTTTCCCCCTGCTGAAAAAAGTGACTACCACAGCGGATGTCAATGAAGCCATGAAAGACGTTAATTGGGCAATTCTTGTTGGTTCTGTACCACGCAAGGAAGGGATGGAACGTTCTGATTTGCTGAATATCAACGGCAAGATTTTCACCACGCAAGGTCGTGCCATTAATGATCATGCCGCACCCGATGTGCGTGTGTTTGTGGTCGGCAATCCTTGCAATACCAATTGTCTGATTGCCATGAATAATGCGCCTGATATCCCACACGATCGTTTTTATGCCATGACCATGCTCGATGAATTACGTGCGCGTACGCAGCTTGCGATTAAAGCAGGTGTGGATGTGACTGCCGTGACTGAAATGACGATCTGGGGAAATCATTCTTCCACTCAATATCCTGATTTCTATCATGCAAAAATTAATGGCAAACCAGTGCCTGATATCATCACTGATATTAATTGGCTGCAAAATGATTTCATTACCAAAGTACAAACCCGTGGTGCAGCTGTCATCAAGGCACGTGGCGCATCATCAGCAGCATCAGCAGCGAATGCTGCATTAATGTCTGTTTATCACCTGACACATGATACAAAACCTGGTGAAAGCTTCTCTGTCGCACGTTGTTCACAAGGTGAATATGGTGTGGATGAAGGTTTAATTTTCTCTGTTCCCTGTCGCACAGAAGGCGGCAAGCTCAAGGTGATCACCGGAATCAAACAGAATGAATTCGGTCAAAAGAAATTTGATATCACGCTCGATGAATTACGCAAGGAACGTGATGCAGTAAGAGATCTGGAATTAATTAATTAATCTTATTTTTGCTGGCATTATTTTTAATAATGATCAAAGGCAAAATACAGAAAATGAGTACGCCAGAAATCATGAATAATTCATATTGCAAAATATGATCGGCGCTGACATTTGACGGCGGTATAAAACCAACCAGAATGCCAGCGAGACTCATTATTCCTCCACTGATGGGCAAGAGTATCGCAAACAGGGAATTAATTTTTCCATCTTGCCGCATCGGGCGAAATAATTTGAAAGCCGCTGAAAATAATAATATGTAATAGAGCATCGAAAACTGCGAAGCGAGTGCAGACAGTAACCAGTAAGAATTATTGATATTGGGAAGCAGAATAAATGCGCTCAAAAGTACCGTATAAATGATGCCCTGAAAATAAAGTATGTTGAGCGGCATATCATTCTTATTCAGCTTCTGTAATGTTTTGGAAGCATTGCCAGAGACAAATGCAGTATGCAAACCACGCGCGATGCTGATCATCCATGAAGAGGCGATACCCAGACCACCAATGATGATGCACCAGCCAGTTATTTGTGCTCCGTAAGGAAAGTTATAAGTGGAAAAAAATAATTTGAAGACATCCATGATTCCGCTCAATAACATGATCTTTGCTGGTGGCATGACAATACAAAGCGCGAGTGAGCTTAAGATCAGCGATACCAGAATGACAAAGGCACTGACAATCAAGGCACGCGGATAAGATTTCTGCGGATTTTGTACATTGCCAGCGTGCATGGCGATGACTTCAATCCCTACCAGGCTAAACAGGATATTGGAAAAATAGGCGATGTCCTTGAAGGCATTTTTATCTGGAATTAATCCGCTGAAAGATAAGGTGGTAGCAGATGGTGAGCCAGCAAACAACCAGTAGCAGGCGAGACAAATAATCAGAAACATGGGCAACAAGGTGCCAATCACGGCACCAATCGTGCTGATCCAGGCGATGGCTCTTACGCCATGCGTGTGAATGGATGTGATTAGCCAGAATAGACAGATACAGGTGATCAGGATGAACCAGCGATTATTTTCAAGATCGGGATAAACAAGAGAGGCGAGTGTGCTTGAGATAAACGCAAAAATAGTGGGATACCAGATGATGTTGTATGACCACTGTAACCAGATCGACAATCGTCCAAATGGTTTTCCGAAGGCCGCTTCCACCCAGACATATGAGCCACCAGTGACAGGAAATCGTGTGGCTAACTGGGAAGCGATCCATGTAAGTGGCAGAAAAAACGCCACACCGGCAATGAGATAAAAAGTGACAAGCGACAGACCATACTGTGCGCCGATAGGCAAATTGCGCAAACTATCGACGGATATCACAGCTAACATAATTAGCTGTAATGTGCTGAACCATTTTTTGGTCTGAAACGCTTCCATTATCTTTTTATCCTCGAGGGTGATTTCTATACACAGATGCAGGGCGCATATTGATAACAAAAAACGGTTCGTGTGTAAAGTGGATGGGTTGAATGGGTATAGGTTAGGGCTGGGGTTTCGGGGCATAATTTCTGTGGAAGTTACGCTGAACTGCTGGAAGTGCGTTATTGCGAGGTGCTTTAGCTACGGCTCGTCATTGCGAGGCGCTTTTCAGCCGAAGCAATCCAGTCCTTGCCTGTGTTTGTGTATATTCGCAATGGCTCGTCGGCCTCCGGCCTCCTGCGCTTTATTTGCAAATATACACAAACACAGGCAAGGACTGGATTGCTTCGGCTGAAAAGCGCCTCGCAATGACGAGCCGTAGCTAAAGCACCTCGCAATAACGCACTTCCAGCAGTTCAGCGTAACTTCCACAGAAATTATGCCCCGAAACCCCAGCCCTAACCTACGCGTTTTCGCCCGTCACTTCAGTGAAAATTAATTGAAATAATTAACGAAACGCAGCCTTTAGCATCAGATAGTTTCATGATTTTATCCAAAGAGGATGGTGTAGGAAGCTGCTCTCCATCTTCCATCATTAATTCAATATGACCAATCAAGCCTTCTCTGGAGTTTTTCCTGACTTCTTCAAAGGTATCGCCAGCTGATCCAAAGCCTGGAAAATCAGGAAAAAAAACACTATAACCATCCTGTACTTTTTCAGCTAAGCCGATGTATTCAGTCATCATGTAAAACCTCTCACGTCCACAACGCAATCAGCGCCATGGCGCAGGCGCCAGCGACGAGGCTCGCAAATTCCAGCAAACCGCGCGTATCCTTGGCGTGCTGGTGAAAGTGGATGTGATGCAGCGTGGAGATATATAAAAACGTACCTGCTGCAAAGGCATTGAATATGCCAGCGATTAATTGATCATGCTTAAATGACAGTTCATTCACCATGCTGCCGAGTAAAATGCCAAGCGGTGTCATGAGTGAAAATAAAATCACAATCAGCAAAATTCGCTTGAACGGCAATTGATGTTTCAGCAAGGTCACGCACAAGGCAAAGCTTTCCGAACCTTTATGCGCAACAATGGCGATGAATAACATTAGCGTTTCACCAGCCGATGTTCCAATACCAAGCGCTGCACCTTCCGTGATCGCATGGATGATGAGTATCAATGCAAGAATATAAGGGATCGATTGACTGCTTGGCGTAGTTGAATTCACCAGCGACAAGCGCTCCAGAAATAACAGTAATAAAAATCCAAGAACACAAATCACTTCAGGAATAGGATAGGAAATCGTGCCATATAAATTAGCAAACACGCGAATCGCATCCGGTAGCATATGAAAAAATGCGGCACCAAGAAAAATTCCACTGGCGAGCGCTTCGCCTAATTCGAAGGATTCTGTGTGCTTGAGCAGCCGTTGTCTTTTTAAAGGATAAAGTGCGATAACCATGCTGATCAGAAAGATAATCAGGGCGGCAATGGCTTTATAGTAAAGTAATATCACTCAGCAACTTCCAGTTTTGAAAACCCCCCATCGTAATGGGAAATTGTCCCCTTGTGAATACCTGAAAGATCATGGATACTTTTCCGAATCATGGATCTGACAATCATTCAAAAAATTTGTATCTGGGCATTGCCCCTCATTTTCGCCATCACCTTGCATGAGGTAGCGCATGGTTATATGGCTTATTGGCTGGGCGATTACACGGCGAAATTATCTGGTCGTCTGACACTTAATCCCGTCAAACATGCTGATCTCGTTGGCACGATTCTCATTCCATTGATGACGATGATATTTGGCGGATTTATTTTTGGCTGGGCAAAACCTGTGCCAGTCGATGCGCGAAATTTTAAATCACCGCGTCGCGATATGGCACTCGTTGCGGTATCGGGAGTGATTGCGAACTTCATCATGGCTATCCTCTGGGCAGCGATTGCCAAACTCGGCATGTACCTGCATGACAACGGTAATATCTGGCTGGGTTTGCCACTGGTTTATATGGGTGGTGCGGGTATTATCCTGAACCTCGTGCTCGGCGTGCTGAATCTGATTCCAATTCCGCCGCTGGATGGTGGCAGGTTGCTACAAGCTTTACTGCCACCACGTGCGGCTTATCAGTTAGGAAAGCTTGAGCCTTTTGGCTTCTTTATTTTGCTGTTGCTCCTTCTGCTCGGGATAATAAGTTTGGCTATTGAGCCAATCATTATCTTCCTGAGAGAGGGAATCGATTATCTCTTCGGATTCATGTGAACCGTACTGAGAGGATTCTCTCACAGCGCGTTTTGATTGCTTTTGATCGTCCAGCATAGTGTTTATTTTTTCTGCATAACCAAATTTTTTCAGCAGCTTTATTAATCTGCCCTCATGCAGTGCAGCCCATTCCTGTTTAGTGAAAGGCTTGCCGAGATCAAAATTTTCCGGCAATGCGTCAGCATTCCGCAAACGATTATATTCCAGCCATTTTTCAATTTTTTCTACGGCAGAAAGTTTTGGTGCAGCAGGCATTTTTTTCACTATGCCAAAGATGGAATTATATTCCTTAACAAAATGTGATTTTTTACCAATTTCACTTTTTCTCATATCGGCGTATTTCTTCAATGACTTGCTAAATAAGTCATAATGCGGATCGTATTCCTTGTGACGATCTAATACCAGGTTTTGTTTAAAAGTCTGGATGCATTGATCAGGTCGTCGCAAATTATCTATGTCATGAGTAATGTCATAACATTTATCGGGAGCATTTTTATCATGCACGACATAATGAACTTGCACTCTAACACGAGGAACAATAGCGGTTATCTGATTGATATCTGTTTCAAAAACAGAAAAGTTAATATTAATATTTGCATTTTCTTTTTTGGCTTCGAGATAATTTTTGATTTTCTCAAACGTGTAATGACCGCTATTTTTATCTTTCGGAATAGAAACAACAGGAATATTTTTTTTATCTTTTTCTCCAAAAGCTAAAATATCCGTCAGTCTTTGTTGCAAATTAAGCATTATCTGATGTTCATATTTGTTGCCTGAGTTCATCAAAATAATATTGTAATAACCTTCATTTTTTAATTTGCTAATCAGAAAAGCATTTAATTTGCCATTAGGAAAACGCAGGCTATCAATGGAAACAATCGCTACGGTTTTTGATTTTCTCTTTAATTTTTCCTGACAAATGGCTAAGCGTTGTTCTACTATTTCCCTGAAATTATTCAGGGAGTTTTCCAGACCATTTGGTTTGAGAGCAGCATACATATTTGGCGATTCATGGTTTTTTTTATTTTTATCATTACTGGATGATTTACTGGATTTTCGTACCGGTCCATTCGCCTCATTTTGCAAACGAATGGAGGTGAAATATTCTGTCATGTCATTATCCAGTTTGTAACCAGGGAGTGAATTTTCACTTTCGATCAATTTTTTTCCGGATACAGACGCTATTTTGCTTTCGTATTCTCTAATTTTTTCAGCCGTCTGTTCTTTCTCCAAGCCGATATGTATGAAACGACTTTTTAATTCAGGAATGAATGTCGGGTTTATGTAATATAAATTCTGGTTCAGCTTGTCATAAATATATGAACCTGGCGGTGTGAATTTTCCAATAACTTTTTCATCAATAGATTTTTCGACTGCATCAATGAGATAAAGTGATGGCAAATCTTTTGGTTCGATATTATTTAATTTTTTTACTTCTTCCTGAAAAATATCAATGTTATTTTTAATGGTTTTAAGACTATTTTCATCAAGTGTTTCAATATCCATATCTTCTGGAAGCAGATTAACAAATTCATTCAGTGCATTATTGGCAGCCAATAATTTTCCTGATTCCTTGTTTCCAAGTTCATGTTTTGCATCAGTGAATTTGTTCTGAAGCTTTTTCAACTCAGCCAGTAAATTTGTTAAAACTTCATCTCTATGACTAATCATTACTTCCTCGTCCTCATTGTTTATAGATTTTATTAAGATGCTGATTATAAATAAGCTTCATTAAAGAAATATTAATGCATTACCTCTTGATTTTTTAACAAAAAAAACCCCGCGAGTGCGGGGTTTTTTTAACTAACAACAACTTACATCATGCCTTCCATGCCACCCATTCCGCCGCCATGTCCTGCCATTGGAGCTTCTTTCTTTGGCAGTTCAGTGATCATGCATTCGGTGGTGACCATCATGCCAGCAACAGATGCGGCTTGTTGCAATGCAGTACGGGTTACTTTGGTTGGATCCAGAATACCCATATCCAGCATGTCGCCGTATTCACCGGTCGCAGCATTAAAGCCATAATTGCCTTTGCCTTCCATCACCTTGTTGAGCACAACAGATGATTCATAACCGGCATTCGCAACGATTTGACGTAATGGCGCTTCGAGTGCGCGGCAAATCAATTGCACGCCGATGGTTTGCGCATCGTTTTCACCCTTGATGCCCTTGATGGAATTGATGACACGAATCAGTGCCACGCCACCACCAGGAACAACGCCTTCTTCAACCGCAGCGCGAGTTGCATGCAGTGCATCTTCAACGCGTGCTTTCTTTTCCTTCATTTCGATTTCAGAAACAGCGCCGACCTTGATTACAGCAACACCGCCAGCAAGCTTGGCTACACGTTCCTGCAATTTTTCACGATCGTAATCGGAAGTGGTTTCATCCATACGCGTTCTTAATTGTGCAACACGATCCTGGATATCTTTTTTGTCACCAGCACCATCAATAATGGTGGTGGTATCTTTGGTGATATGTACACGTTTTGCAGAACCCAAATCTGCAAGAGTGACAGATTCCAGTGTGCGTCCGACTTCTTCTGCAATCACCTGACCTTTGGTTAATACTGCGATATCCTGCAGCATTTCCTTGCGACGATCGCCAAAGCCTGGTGCTTTTACCGCACAAACTTTTACAATGCCGCGCATGTGATTGACTACGAGAGTGGCCAGCGCTTCGCCTTCCACATCTTCAGCAATAATCAATAATGGACGACCAGCTTTTGCAACTGCTTCGAGGACTGGAAGAAAATCGCGAATGGAAGAAATTTTCTTGTCGGTGATAAAAATTAATGGATTGTCCAGTTCAACAGACATATTTTGCTGATTGGTGATGAAGTAAGGTGATTGATAACCACGATCAAACTGCATACCTTCGACAACATCCAGTTCATTCTTAAGACCTGTGCCTTCTTCAACGGTGATCACGCCTTCCTTGCCGACTTTTGCCATGGCATCAGCAATAATCTGTCCAATTTCACGATCGGAATTGGCAGAAATCGTACCAACCTGTGCAATCGCCTTGTCATCTTTGCATGGTACGGAAAGTTTCTTTAATTGCTCAACAGCATCTGTCACGGCCTTGTCGATACCACGTTTGACATCCATTGGATTGTGACCTGCAACAACGGCTTTCAATGCTTCCTTAACGATCGCATCTGCAAGACAGGTAGCGGTGGTTGTACCATCACCTGCTTCATCAGAAGTTCTGGAAGCCACTTCCATCACCATTCTTGCGCCCATATTTTCGAATGGATTTTCAAATTCAATTTCTTTTGCAACGGTAACACCGTCTTTGGTGATCAGTGGAGCACCGAAAGATTTGTTGATAACCACATTGCGTCCGCAAGGTCCCATTGTGACTTTAACGGCATTGTTAAGTTTTACGACACCAGCGAGCATAAGCTGGCGACTTTCTTCACCATACTGTAATTCTTTAGCAGCCATGATTTTATTCCTCAGTAGCTAAGTTGATAAAAGGTTATTCGAGAACGCCCATGACATCTTCTTCGCGCATGACGAGGTATTCCGTGTCATCGAACTTGATGCTGGTGCCAGAGTATTTGCCAAATAAAATCTTGTCGCCAACCTTGACTTGCAAGGGTTGCATTTGGCCATCGATATATTTGCCGGTACCAATCGCGCGCACGGTACCTTCCATTGGTTTTTCCTTTTCGGTGCTGTCTGGAAGATAAATGCCGCCCTTGGTGCGGGTTTCCTGTGTTTTTGGTTCAACCACGATTCGGTCAGCTAAGGGACGAATCCGTGGGGTAGCGTTGGACATAGACATAACGAGTCTCTCCTTACAATTTAAAATAAATAAGACTTTTATAGGCCATCGTGCAGGCACTGAGCGCTATATAGGGACGATTACCAGTAGTTCAAGGGGAAGAATTAAATATTAAGTGGTCATAAAACCAGCAACAACAACACTTCCTGTTCTTCGACCTTGTAAATGAGGCGATGGCTATTCACGATTTCGCAATATAAACCCATCATGCCTTCGATTTTGGAAGCGCCAGGTGGACGTGGATTGATAGCAAGTGCCTCAATCAATTTGATAATCAGTTTTTGTGCTTTATGCGGCAAAACGCGTATGTGACGCATGGCGGCGGGAGCAATTCTGACGTGATAAGGAGTATCGGACACGATGAGCTAACCTATTTCAGTCTTGAGATCTTCGAGTGCAGTAGTGCCGCGAGTTCTCGCTTCCTGCAGTGCTTCCAGCGCAGCATCAAGGTCATTTTTATTTTGTTTTTGTTCGAGCTCAAGCAAATCTTCGAGTGAAACAATCGCGGCAATTTCCTTGCCGCGACGTGTCAGGATAATACGTTCCTTATTGTGCGAGACACGATTAATCAATTCAGAAAATTCTTCTTTGGCATCAATCGTGCTGATATAAGTGTTTGTCATCGTTCTATCCTTGTGAACATTTTGCCAAACTGCGGAATGTATACGGTTAGGCCGCGTGAACTTCCTGTTTTTCCATGTTTTCAGCATAATCGCCAACAGCAGCCAACCCATTTAATTTGGCGCGTTTCAGGAACGCTGCTTGTGCGGCTGGGATATTTTTTGCAACTCCCGCCCAGGTTTTCATGCAAGTATCCTGCAAGGCGCGAGCATAGGAAAAGCTTAAGTTCCATGGCAAATTGCCAAGCTGATTCATGGCATTCAAATGAGCAGTGGCTTGTTCAGATGTTTGACCACCGGAAAGGAAATTAATCGTAGGAACAGTTGCAGGAACCGCACTTTTCAATACGCGAATGGTTGCTTCTGCCACTTCCTTGACGCTTGCTTTTTGTGCGCAAGCTTTACCGTTAATGACCATGCTGGGTTTCAATACGATGTATTCCAGTTTGACCTTGTGACGTACGAGTGCATCAAATACAGCATGTAATACTGGCGAAGATACTTCTTCACAACGAGCAAGCGTATGATCACCATCGATCAGCACTTCTGGTTCGACAATTGGCACAATGCCTTGTTCCTGACAGATCGCAGCATAACGAGCAAGCACTTCAGCATTGGTTTCAATGGCAAGTTCGCATGGGGTCGTGTTGGAAATAGCATAAACAGCACGCCATTTTGCAAAACAGGCACCTTTGGATTTGTATTCAATCAAACGTTCGCGTAAACCATCCAGGCCTTGAGTGATTTGATCTGTGCCAGCATTGGCGAGTGGAACAAGGCCTTTGTCTACTTTGATGCCAGGCAAAATGCCGAGGCTTTTTAATGCTTCCGGGAATGGAACGCCGTTACTGGTTTTCTGATTCAATGTTTCTTCGTATAAAATGACGCCAGCGATAAATTGATTGCAATTCGGTGTGGTAACAAGCAATTCACGATATATACGGCGATTTTCTTCGGTGGATTCAATGCCAACAGCTTCAAAGCGTTTGGTAATCGTGGGGGTGCTTTCATCAGCAGCAAGTATACCTTTGCCTCTGGTAGCGAGTTTGCTAATGGTCGATTCTAGTTCAATAAAATTGGTCATCGGATTTTCCTTCAGCTTGCTTATTTAAATTGCGGGCAAGGTTAGCATAAATTTTGACTGGAATCGAGAGAGGTGTCAGATGGTGAGGGTTAATACTTTATCAGTTTGTACAAGGTGCATGGCGAAATATCCGCACCACTTTCCCAGCAAATAGTTCCTATATCCGGATTAACTTTAACAGTTAAAAAATATTCCTTATCTTTTAATTTTGCAAAAACACCTTCAAATGCTACTATTTTGGAAATATCTATTTCTCCACTCGTACCATCTTCAAAGCGCAAGTAAAGCTTATATGCTGATAATGGTTTGACTTCAATAACATCTATAAGCATAAAAGTTACTCCAATGGTGGAATAGGTTTTAACTCAGCAAGCTCTTGAGCTAATCTCCAATCTTCCAAAAGCTCTGTTTTATGGATACTCGCCCATTCAATAACCAATCCTGAAACTTTGGGCGGTAATTTTCCATCCAGTATTGCTAAATCATTTATCGAAATTATTGCTTTATACTGATTATATCTTACGTGAAAGTGGGGTGGATTATGATCTTTATAAAACATGGCGATTACAATTCCTAAAAACCTGGATATTTCTGGCATATGTAAGCTCTCTAAATAATTGTTAATTTATGGGAATGTTATGACAAGTCATAGTTTGATATTTTCCTCTTCCATCCGTCGGTGATTTTCTACAAACTCACGCAAAACCAAATCAATCAATTCTGATTTACTGGAGACGTTGGCATAATGAAATGCCTCCTCAATCAGTTTTTCATCCAGAATTATATTTATTCGCATTTTTGTCCGCCTGATAAAGTAGTTTTGCTAAAACTTTATAAATTTATTCTATTCTGAAAGAAGATATTTAACATCTGCCAAGCGGGAAAATTTTTTATCAAAAGTAGTAACAACGCAATTTTCTTTTTTGCTTTCAACCAAAATAAGGCAATCAGAAAAATCTACCGTATTTAGTTGATATAAATGTAAGGCTGCCGAAAATTCAATTTCATTTTGCAACTGGAATGCTTCATTTGTTTGCAGATGCTGCAGCACTTTAATGATTTCAGTTTTATCCAGTTTATATGCAGCATTCAGAACCCAAACCAACTCAACCTGAACAATTTGCGGAACGAATAAAAATTTAGCCTTACTGGCAAATTTTCTCGCCAGTGCAACTTGCTCCTTTTGTTTGTCATCTGTTATCAGAATGCGAACTAAAACATTTGTATCAACTGCTTGCATCGTCGTCTCTCTTGCGAATTGCATCATCAATGTCGGTGAGGCTGGCTGAGGTTTTTGGATGGCAAATCCCAAATGCAGCTTCTATATTATTTTCCTTTCGAAATAAAATAATATGATCATCTTCTATTGCAAATCCAACTTTATCGCCGGGTTGTAACCCCAGCTGGTTTCTAATATCAGCAGGAATGGTTACCTGGCCTTTAACAGTAAGAGAAGAGGAATGCATGCTGTCTCCGATATGTAATACTTTAAATTATAAGTATTACATATTTAAAAAAGTATTTCAAATTCTAAGTTAACCGTACTTAATAAGCCTTCGCGAAAATCACTTCCTGCTTGCTTTCTTCACCAGTGAAAATACATTTGCCTGCACCTGTCTGATCATCAAATGGAATACAGCGGCTTGTTACACTCAAATCCGATTTGATTTTGGCTTCAATCGCCTGATCACCATTCCAGTGTATGCGTGCAAAACCACCATCACCTTTGAAGAACTCATAAAAATCATCTTTATTATTTATACTAACCGTATTTTTATTTTTGAATTCCTTCGCGCGTTGCAAAAGATTATTTTGAATATCATCTAGCTCACCCACAATTTTTTGCAAAAATTCTGTCTGCGAAATACTCACACGGTTTTTATATTCATGATCACGTCTACCCATGAATACCGTATTTGCACTGCATTCCTTGTTGCCAATTTCCACACGAACTGGCACGCCTTTTTTATACCAGCTCCAGCCTTTTTCTCCACCTGGCAAATCACGTGTATCAATTTCAACAGCAAGTTTGCGTTCATGAAAATGCAGTTTGCGTAATTGCGCGGCGAGTTGCTGACAATATTCAAGAATATTCGCGCGATCTTCTTCCTTGTGTATCACCGGTAAAATCACAACATGTGCAGGTGCAATGCGTGGTGGTAAAACCAAACCATTGTCATCACTATGTGTCATGACCAATGCACCAATCAAACGCGTAGTAGTTCCCCATGATGTCGTCCATGCAAATTCTTCGCGACCTTCTGCGCTTAAATATTTAATATTGAAACTGCGTGAAAAATGCTGCCCCAGAAAATGTGATGTGCCAGATTGCAGGGCTTTTTTATCCTGCATCATCGCTTCTATTGTGTAGGTATTCACAGCACCTGGAAAACGTTCGCTTTCTGTTTTCTCACCTTTAATGACAGGCATCGCCAAAATTTCTTCCGCAAATCTTGCATAGACATCCAGCATCATGCGTGATTCCTGCATCGCTTCTTCTGCTGTTGCATGTGCAGTGTGTCCTTCCTGCCATAAAAATTCTGTCGTACGTAAAAATAAACGTGTACGTAATTCCCAGCGCACGATGTTCGCCCATTGATTGGTTAACAAAGGTAAATCACGATATGACTGAATCCAGCGTGAAAATGCTTCGCCAATAATTGTTTCAGAAGTGGGACGCAAAATATAAGGTTCTTCGAGTTCACCTGCCGGTACTAATTTTCCTTCATCATTTTTGGCAAGACGATGATGTGTGACAACAGCGCATTCTTTTGCAAAGCCTTCAATATGTTCTGCTTCCTTTTGCAAATAATTCAGCGGAATCATTAATGGAAAATATAAATTCTTATGACCAGTCGCCTTGATTTCATCATCCATAATGCGCTGCATATTTTCCCATATCGCATAACCCCAGGGTTTAATTGTCATGCAACCTTTGACAGGAGAGACTTCCGCAAGATCAGCAGCTTTGATGACTTGCTGATACCATTCTGGATAATTTTGTTCGCGTGTTGGGGTAATAGCGGTTTTAAGCGTAGTTGCTGAGCTCATTTAATACTTGCTCCACATGATCAGTGACTTTGACTTTGCGCCAGATGGCACGAATGATTCCATTCTCATCAATGAGAAAAGTTGAACGTGTAATTCCTAAAAATGTATTGCCAAACATTGATTTCTTGTCGATAACGCCATAAGCCTGACAAACATCACCATTTGCATCAACTAACAAGGGAAAAGGTAAGGAATATTTCTCGCGAAATTTACCATGACTTTTTGCACTGTCGCGTGAAATACCAAACACTTCTACATCATGCTTTTTGAAATTCGGATAATGATCACGAAAATCGCAGGATTCTTTCGTACAACCTGGTGTGTTGTCTTTGGGATAAAAATAAAGCACAACTTTTTTGCCACGCAATTTGCTTAAGGTAACTGACATATTTTCATTATCAGTTGGCAAAATAAAATCTGGTGCGTGATCACCAATCGATAAGGTCATTATCTAATCCTGAATTTGCGGGAAATGTTCGCAGAATATCACAATAAAAAAGAATTGCCATGCCCAGCAGATGCCTACTGGGCAAGCAGATTAAACACAGAATGGATTAACGGGATACAGCGTTACCAATCAAGCCGCCGCCAACTGCGCCGACTGCTGCGCCTACACCGCTACCACCTGTTACGCCATAGCCAACTGCACCGCCTAATGCTGCGCCACCAACTGTACCCATTTCGTTATTGGTGCAAGCAGAAAGCACGGTTGCTACTAACAGAACGGAGAATATGGAAAGCATGATCTTTTTCATGATTATCACCTCGTCCTTTAATAATAATGATTCTCATTGATTATTTTAGCAGCTATTTAATCGTAACAGTCTGATAGCCACCTTGATCATTGATTGTTAAGGCTTTCCATAACCACAGTAATAAATCATTCATTGTATTCACAAACTCAAAAGGTGGATTGATTATCGCCACACCGGAACCATTTAAATGATTCGGTAAATCCGGATAAATCGTTAATTCAATGGATAATATGGGCAAATCCAGCTGTTGTTTTAAGGTTTGATAAAAACGCTTAATTTCGCTGTGATTTTTAACGGGATACCAGATCGCATACACTCCCGTTGCAAAACGTTTTATCGCAGCATGAATGGAATGTGCAATATGCATGAACTCATCGGGATTTTCATATGGTGGATCAATCAGGATTAAACCACGTCGCGATTGCGGTGGTAAAAAAGCTTTTAAGCCGAGATAACCATCCATATGATGCACAGCTACTTGTTTATCACCAGCAAATGCATTGCGTAATGCCGTATATTCTTCACGCTGCAATTCGCACGCAATAATTTTATCCTGCGGACGCACGAGATAACGCGCAATCATCGGTGAGCCTGGATAATAACGCAAGGCAGCAAATTTTGCGGCAGATAACTGGTTATTAATTTTATGCACGCAATCCAGATAACGTTTTATTAATGGCGGAACATTTTCCTGCTGAATAATTTTTTCAATGCCACCTTCATATTCACGTGTTTTTTTCGCGGAATCAGAAAATAAATCGTAATAACCTGTGCCTGCATGCGTATCAATATACGAGAAAGCAGTTTCCTTGCGCGATAATGCATTAATTAAAGCAGTGAGAATAACGTGCTTGAAGACATCAGTAAAACTGCCAGCATGATAGGAGTGTCGGTAATTCAAGAGTAAACCTTAATCCCAGAGAGGATAATGTTCTAGCGTAATATCTTCGCCAAAAAATAATCTGGCATTGGCTGCGAAGGATTCGGTGTAATCAGAAACATAAAAAAGTTTGCTGCTTTTGCCATTCGCATTTAATAAATTATTTTTTTCCAGTTGTGTTTTTACTGCTTGTGCGACGACATCCGAGGAATCAATAATTTCTATATTTTTATGATTGGCAGATAAATAATGACGATGAATTTTTTCCTTGATCACAGGATAGTGTGTGCAGGCAAGCACCAGTGCATCAATATCACGTAATTCTGGATGGGATAAATATTCCAGCAATAATGAATCAATGACATCATGATTGCCAAATTCCTCAATCGCGGATGCCAGTAAATTAGTGGCATGTGAAGTAAGTTTGATATCAAGATTCAGATCATCAATTTTCTTTTTATAAATATGCGAATTAACTGTTTGTCGCGTACCAATTAATCCAATGCGTTTTGTTGTGTATTTTTCCTTTAATTGATGAATCATGGGATCAATCACATTCATGACAATGGCTTTGCTGCCAATATATTCTTTTACTAATTCATAAGCGGCAGCGGATGCCGAGTTGCAGGCAATGAGAATTAATTTGCATTCCTGCTGCAATAACATGTGTGCAATTTTGACGGCATAGGCCTGAATCGCAGCAGTAGATTTATCACCATAAGGCATGTGAGCGGTATCACCAAAATAAATAATATTTTCCTTGGGAAGATAATTAACCAGCGATTGTGCGACAGTTAAACCGCCGATGCCGCTATCGAATATGCCGATGGGTTGTGAGGATAAATGATTTGGTTTCATGTGCTGTATTGTATGCGTGAGTGATCAGTATGACAATGTATGCTCATGTGATATTTTTGAACAAAGCACACGATTCGTACATTATTAATGCCATAAGAAGCTGATACAAGATTCGATATCTTTAGGTATAATGGAAGGGTTGGTTTCTAATTTTTACTTAAGTAAACAAAAGGAGTTGAATTATGAGAGCAATAGCAGGAATCTTACTTGCAATTATGATGATCGGTGGTGTAGTTAGCTGCAGCTCAACCTGCTGCAATCCTCCAGTAAACATGAAAGGTGAAGGCTAATTTCACTGCTTCATGCAATACAACAAAAAAGGCATCGCAAGATGCCTTTTTTATTTATAGTACCTCTTCCAGTCCATACACCAGCTTATCCAGCGTCATGACTTTTTCACACGCGAAGCAAACACCAGGCATAAAACAGGCGCGGTCGATACTGTCATGTCGCAAGGTGAGAGTCTCGCCTGTATTGCCAAAAATAATTTCTTCATGCGCCAGAAAACCTTTCAGACGCACAGAGTGAATGGGAATACCAAGATGATTCGCACCACGTGCTCCCTTGATGGTTTCAATCGAAGATTTTTTTGGCTGGTTCACTTCCTTCACTGCGCTCGCCATCATTTCTGCAGATCGCAATGACGTACCTGATGGACTATCTGCCTTGTTATCGTGATGCAGTTCGATGATTTCCACATTCGGCATATATTTCACAATTTCCTTCGCTGCTTTCATCATCAATACCGCACCGATGGAAAAATTCGGCGCGATAATGCCGCCTAATTTTAATTCATCACATTGCGCCTGAAATTTTTTTACGACATCTACACTCAAACCTGTTGTGCCAATAACAGGACGCGCGCCGGATTCAATGATAGTTTGGAGATTGCGGGCAATGGATTCTGGATGAGTAAAATCGACTACGACATCTGCATGACTATCCTTGATCGATTTTAATAAATCATATTCGCGTCCGGTTTGTCCGACTAATTCCAGCGCAGGTGTTTCCTGAACTGCCTTGGCGACCAATTGGCCCATTCGACCAAATGCACCATTCACAAGGACTTTGATTGGCATGGATTTTCTCCTCTGATTTTCCTGTAATACTGGCAAGCTTAAGTATTGCTCATCAGACGATATTTTGGAACAATGCCACGAGTAAAAAAAGTTTGTGTAACGGGTGAAAAAGTGATTGATAAAGCGGGCTATAGATATGGAGTGGGAATAATTCTGGTGAATAATCGCCGTCAGGTTTTTTTTGCCAAAAGAATAGGCATGCCTGCGTGGCAATTTCCCCAGGGTGGTATGCAGGAAAATGAAACACCTGAGCAAACCATGTATCGCGAATTGAAGGAAGAAATTGGTCTCGATCCAGAAGATGTTGAAGTATTGGCAAGCACCAGGCGCTGGTTGCGTTATCGTTTGCCTGGTCGATTAGTGCGACATTATGCTAAGCCATTATGCATCGGACAAAAACAAAAATGGTTTTTGCTCAAGCTTTCCAGTCAAGATTCGCGCATTGATTTGCAAGGTAACAACAGTCCTGAGTTCGATTCATGGGAATGGGTGTCTTACTGGTATCCATTAAAACAAGTGGTAACGTTTAAGCGTCGTGTGTATGTCATGGCATTAAAAGAGTTTGCCAAAATTGTATTAACCAGACGTCGTCGTACTGGTAATCATGAGGCCAAACCCAAACCATGTTAAATATCTTGCGGCAAATTATTCAGGAAGTATCTGGCGCTGAAGATTTCAGGGAAGCGCTCAATATCATGGTGCAACGCATCGCCAATGCGTTGGCCACGCAAGCATGTTCGATTTTTTTACTGGATCGTCATGGCCGTGAATATGTGCTGGTAGCAACACAAGGCTTAAACCCACAGGCAATCAGCAAAGTACGTATTCCCATCAACAAGGGCTTGATTGGTCTGGTCGGTGAACGTGAAGAACCGATTAACATTGATGATGCCACCAAACATCCGCGCTTTTTTCATGTGCCAGAAGCGCGTGAAGAAGCGTATCGCGCCTTTCTGGGCACACCGATTATTTATCATCGTAAAGTGCTGGGTGTCTTGATCGTTCAGCAGGAAGAACCGCGTCGTTATGATGAAGCAGAAGAAGCTTTTCTTGTAACACTCGCCACACAGCTTGCTGCGATCATTGCACATGCTGAGGCAACAGGCGCATTGATGGACTTGATGCAAAGTTCCAAAGGCAGGCGTCATGACCATGTATATGCCGGCGTTCCTGGTGCATCTGGCATTGGCATGGGGAAGGGCGTAGTTGTATATGCACCTTATGATCTCGATTCCATTCCTGATCGTGTGCCTGACAATATCGATGAGGAAATAGAATTACTGGAAGCAGCATTCGCTTCCGTGCGTGAAGATTTACGTTTATTAAGTGAGCGTTTGTATCCCAGCCTTCCCAATGAAGAGCGCGCCTTGTTTGATGTTTATCAGCGTATTCTTGATAGCGATGATCTTGGCAAGGAAGTCGCAGACAATATTCGTGCAGGCAATTGGGCGCAAGGTGCGCTGCGCGATTCCATACAGATGCATGTACGTCGTCTGGAAAATCTGGATAACGAATACATGCGTGAACGTGCAGTTGATATAAAAGATTTAGGTTTGCGCGTCTTAAGTTATCTGCAAAAAAATGATCGCGCCAAACCGCAATATGCAGAAAAAACCATTCTGATTGGCGAAACGCTCGCGCCGACTGATCTTGCTGAAGTGCCTGAAGGTTGTCTGGCTGGTGTGATATCGGTGAATGGCTCCGGTAATTCCCACGTTGCCATTCTAGCGCGTGCCATGAAAGTGCCAACTGTCATGGGTGTGAGTGAAGTTCCCATTCATGAACTACAAAATCAGGAAATTATTGTCGATGGTTATTATGGACAAGTCCATGTTTCGCCAACAGCGACGTTGCGAATGGAATTTGAGCGTCTGATTCAGGAAGAAAAAAAGCTGGATGCAGAACTGGATGAAATACGCGATTTGCCCGCGATTACCAAAGATGGCCAGCGTCTTGGTCTGATGGTGAATACCGGTCTCGGTGCAGATATTAGTATTTCGCTTGCAGCCGGTGCTGAAGGTGTGGGTTTATATCGTACGGAAGTTCCCTTTTTAATGCGTGACCGTTTTCCATCAGGTGAAGAGCAACGCATTATCTATCGGCAATTATTAGCTTCTTTTGCGCCACGTCCCGTTATCATTCGTACTCTCGATGTGGGTGGTGATAAACCGCTACCTTATTTTCCCATCAGTGAAGATAATCCCTTTCTGGGCTGGCGCGGCATTCGCATTACACTCGATCATCCAGAAATATTTCTCTCGCAAGTGCGTGCCATGATGCGTGCGAGCGAAGGCTTGAATAATATGCGCGTCATGTTACCCATGATCACTGATGTCACGGAAGTGGATGAAGCGCTACGCTTGTTGAAAAAAGCTTATAGCGAAGTGTGTAGCGAAGGTTATCTCATCCAGATGCCACAAATTGGCGTCATGATGGAAGTGCCATCTGCTGTTTATCAGGCAAGGGCAATTGCCAAACGCGTCGACTTTTTATCCGTGGGTAGTAATGATCTGACGCAATATCTGCTGGCAGTGGATCGTAATAATCCGCGTGTTGCCAATTTATATGATGCCTTGCATCCTGCTGTCTTGCGTGCCTTGATACAAATCGTTGAAAGCGGACACCAGGAAGGTAAGCACATCAGTATATGCGGAGAGTTGGCCGGTGATCCTGTCGCGGTGATTTTATTATTGGCGATTGGCTTTGATTCACTCAGCATGAATGCTGCATCAGTGGGTCGCATCAGATGGATTATCCGCAATATTACACGCAAAAAAGCCCTCAAATTACTGCATGAGGTGTTAGGCATGGAAAGCGCAGTCATGATACGGTGTCACATGGAACTTGCCCTTGAACGGGCAGGATTAGGTCATTTAATTCGAGCGGGAAGATAATTATGTTGATATATCCCAACATCGACCCAGTTGCTTTTCACCTGTTTGGCTGGCCAGTTCACTGGTATGGCTTGATGTACCTCGTTGGCTTCATGGCTGGCTGGGGGATGCTTTCCTTGCGTGAGCGTTATTCACCACATGGTTTTAGCCAGGAACAAATTTCAGATATCGTCTTTTATACAGCACTAGGTGCCATTGTTGGCGGTCGATTAGGTTATATGCTGTTTTACGATTGGCCAACGCTCATTTCCAACCCGCTCATGATTGTGCAAACCTGGAAGGGTGGCATGTCATTTCATGGCGGCTTGCTGGGGGTGGTGGTGGCGATGCTGATATTTTCCCGCAGACATCACAAGCCTTTTCTCGCGCTTACGGATTTTATCGCACCCGTTGTGCCTATCGGTCTAGGCGCAGGACGCATCGGCAATTTCATCAATGGTGAATTATGGGGACGAGTGACGGATAGCCCATTGGGCATGATTTTTCCCAACGCAGGCCCTCTGCCCAGACATCCTTCGCAACTGTATGAATTTGCGCTTGAA
>Ga0206842_1009_pt1 | contig 77951 bp, 59 predicted proteins | sample Alteio_BWOrgCont_23_FD_152861 | JGI IMG/M metagenome (GOLD analysis project Ga0206842, IMG submission 152861) | Enriched cells from forest soil in Barre Woods Harvard Forest LTER site, Petersham, Massachusetts, United States -... | ecosystem: Environmental > Terrestrial > Soil > Temperate forest >...
GCATGAGCGGGATGGACATGCGAACCCACTCATGCAGGCCGGGGTTCGACCAGTCAAGGGTGGGGCGGTAGCGCGCGCCGGCGCGGTGGGCTCCGATGGCGTTCAGCAGGAAAGGACCGAAGAAAGCTCCGGCGAGGGTGCCGATGGCGAGCGACCGAATGCCCAACACACGGGCGAGAAAGACGCCGCCAAGGATTGTTCCGAGGTTATAGATGAGCGGCGTGACGGCCTGCACGGCGAACTGCTTTCGGACGAGAAGGACTGCCCCCAGGACGCCTCCGGCGAGAAAGCAGAGTTGCGCTGGGAGGAGAATGCGGGTGAGGTGCGTGGTGAGGTCAGCCTTGGCGGGCGAGAATCCGCTGAACCACCAGCCAACGTACCAGGGTGCGGCGAACTCGGCGAGTAGAATCGCGATCACCAGCACCAGAGTCATGGTAGTGAGGATGACGGACATGGCGCGTTCGCCCTCGGCGTCGCGACCCTGTTCGCGATAGCGGCTGAGCATGGTGACAAATGTGATAGATGCCGCTCCTCCGACCAGGAAATAGGAGATCATGTCAGGGAGTTGGAAGGCGGCTAGCAACGCGTCAGCGTCGGCGCTGCGCCCGAAGATGTAAGCGATGTATTTGACGCGGACCAATCCAATAACGCGCGAGAGCACGGCCGAGGCCATGAGAAGCAGTGTGGCGGTGAAGGCCGTGTGGCGGTGCGAGGGGCGTAGGACTGAGAGTGCTCGTTGCCAGCGCGGAGGGTTTGGGATCGAAACCATGCGGGATGGGTTGATTTTACAGACCGGCTAAGTGGCGGGCTGTGGACAAGGATAAGAGGGGGGAGGATGGAAAATTTTAGGCTAAGAACATGGCAGCTATGACAAAGAATTTGTTCTTCGTCGGGATCATCCTGGCCGCGGCCGGGATACTCTCCCCGCCTCTCGCGCTCGCCGCAGGACTGGCGTATGGACTATTCGCCGTCCACCACTATCACATCGACGCGCGTAGGCTGTCGAAGTTTCTATTGCAGGCTTCGGTGGTTTGTTTGGGATTCGGGATGAATCTGGCGCAGGTGCTTCGTGTAGGGCGGTCGGGATTTTTGTATACGGCTGTGGGGATTACGTTCGCCATGTGCCTGGGATTGCTGCTGGGGCGGCTGTTCAAGGTGGGAAAGACTCAGTCCTTTCTAATCTCAGCGGGAACGGCGATTTGCGGGGGCAGCGCGATTGCAGCCCTGGGGCCAGTGACCGAGGCGAGCGAAGAGGAGATGGCCGTCGCGATGGGCACGGTGTTCGTGCTGAACTCCGTTGCGCTGTTTATTTTTCCCGTGATAGGCGGCGTCATGCATCTCTCGCAGACGCAGTTCGGGCTGTGGGCGGCGCTGGCGATTCATGATACGAGCTCCGTTGTGGGTGCAACGGCCAAATATGGCGCGGTTGCGCTAGCCATCGGTACGACGGTAAAGCTGGCGCGCGCAATGTGGATCGTCCCTTTAACGCTGGGCGTGGCCGCAGTAAAGAAAAGCCGGACCCGGGTGCAGTGGCCGTGGTTCATTCTGCTCTTTGTGCTGGCGGCGGTGATGAACAGTTATGTCCCGTGGCTGCGCTCGCTGTATCCCGAGCTAGCGCGGCTGGGGCGCGTGGGGCTGGGGGTGACGCTGTTCCTGATTGGGACGGGGATTTCACGGGAAACGATCAGAGACGTGGGCGCAAGGCCGCTCATTCAGGGTGTGCTGTTGTGGATTGTGGTGGGGAGTGTCTCGCTATGGGCGATTGTGGAAGGTTGGATTCACCTGTAGCCACAACGTGTTCTGCACGCGTTAGGATGGAGTTTCTGTCTTGAAGCACATCGGCCCCATCCTCTCTTCGATAGGAACACCACATGCAGGAACGCAATTTGTTTTCCGGAAGGCGCGGGATGGTTCTCGCCCCGCTTATTTTCTGTTTTGTCTTCGCCCTGCAAGGGCAGACGCGGACGATTCAGGGTGGCGACGGCATTGTGTTGGCTGCTCCGCCGGTCACCGCAGTGCATGCGATTACTGACGATTACCACGGCACTAAAATCGAAGACCCTTACCGCTGGCTGGAGGATGCAAAGAGTCCTGAGACGCGAGCATGGATTGACGCCGAAAACCAGTACACACAGAGCTATCTGTCGCAGGTGAAGATTCGCCCGGAGATTGTGAAGACCCTGACGGCGCTGGAACGGGTCGACGTGTACGCGATTCCCTCGCTTTATGGAGGGAAATACTTTTTCGAGAAGCGGCTGGCGGAGGAGAACCAGCCGTCGATTTATATGCGCGTCGGGTGGCAAGGCAGGGACGAACGGCTGATTGACGCGACCAAACTCAGCGTCGACCAAAATACTTCGGTCAACATTCTGGACGTCTCGCGAGAGGGTGACCTGCTGGTTTACGGAGTGCGCCAGGGCGGGGCGGACGAACTCTCGATTCATGCGATGAACGTGAACGATCACAAGGATCTCGCGGACGTTCTGCCTGCAGCGCGTTATTTCGGAGTGAGTCTGAGCCCTGCGAACAAGGGCCTGTACTATTCGCGCTTCACGCCCCATGAGGGCTCGACGGTGTGGCTGCACGCCTTCGGCACTCCGCAGGATAAGGATGTGAAGGTCTTCGGCGGTGAATATCACGGGACAGAGTTGGGAGAGCTGGATCTGATTGATGCAAGGGTCACCGATAACCAGCGCTACCTGATTGTTCAGATCGGCCATGGCGTGCCGGCGACAAGGGACGACATCCTGGTGAAAGACCTGCGTAAGCCGGAGAGCGATTTCGTCCCGTTGGTTTATGGCGTCGAGGCTCATATGGAGGCCGCAAACATCGACGACCGCTTCTTCCTGAAAACCGACTATCGAGCAGCGAACGGACGGATCGTGGAGGTAGTTCCAGGCGTCCAGCCGGCGCAATGGAAACCCGTGATTGGCGAAGGCAAGGACGAGATCGATAGCTTCAGCTTGGTGGGTGGAAAGCTCTTTGTTTCACGCCTCAAGGATGTAAAGAGCGAGACCACGGTCTACACGCTCGAAGGCCGCGAAACGGGAACGTTGAGTTACCCCGGCATTGGCTCGGGGTCAGTGGTGTATGGGCGGCCTGGCGAGACGGAAGGCTTCTATACCTTCTTGTCGTTCATCTCGCCGCCGGCGATCTATCGCTACGACACGAAGAGCGGGCACTCGGAGGTCTTTGGTGAGGCAAAGGTGCCCTTCGATTCGTCACAGTATGAAGTGACGCAGGTCTTCTACACGTCAAAGGACGGCACGCGCGTGCCGATGTTCATTGCGGGCAAAAAGGGTCTGGTGCGCGACGGCAAAGCACCTCTGCTGATGACCGGCTACGGCGGATTTGATGTGCCCATGTTGCCGGTGTGGAAATCCGAATATGCGTGGTGGATGGAGCAGGGAGGATTTTTCGCTCTGCCCGATCTGCGCGGAGGAAACGAATATGGCGAGACCTGGCACAAGGCGGCGATGTTCGAGAATAAACAGAATGTCTTCGACGATTTCTTTGCGGCGGCTGAATATCTGATCAAGAACGGTTACACAACGCCGCAGCACTTCGCGATCCGCGGGCGCTCGAACGGTGGCCTGCTTATGGGCGCGGCTATGACGCAGAGGCCCGACCTGTTTAGCGCGATTTGGTGCGGCTATCCGTTGCTCGATATGCTGCGCTACGAGAATTTCGAATTTGGCCGGGCGTGGACAACGGAATATGGCAGCGCGGAAAATACTAAGGACTTTGCGTATCTCGTGAGGTACTCGCCTTACCAGAACGTGAAGCCGGGGACAAAGTATCCAGCCATCATGTTCTTTACGGGCGACAGCGACACGCGCGTCGATCCGCTGCACGCGCGCAAGATGACGGCGCTGATGCAGGCGGCGAGCGGGAGCGACCGTCCGATTTTGCTGCACTATTCCCTGAAGGGGGGACATAGCGCAGGCGTCTCCGTATCGCAATTTGTAGAAGATGAGGCAGATGAGCTGGCTTTTCTGTGGGCTGAGACAGGTGGGAAGTAAAGTCTCGCCCGATGGTGGTGGGGCATCGACCATCTCAAAATGAGCCATTACATAGGATCGACTAACGTTGGTCCCTGACTCCCCGATAAAACGCATACCTGTATGAGCAGGCGTGTTCCCTCCGGGCGAGTGCGCGGAGCGGCGCTTACAGGTAAGAGGAAGGGGGAAACCTATGGCGGCAGAACGGGATCAGGGAGAAATGCGAGCAGCGATTCCGGCTTGCCGCTGGGGCACGCCCTGAGGGTAAGCGTGAATCTCTCCGCCAAGCAGTTTGGGTGTCCTGGATTGGCCCGTCATGTGGCGGAAGTCTTGTCGAAGGCAGCGGTGTCGCCAGACGATTTGCGGCTAGAAGTGACCGAGAGCAGCCTGATGAGCAACGCCGACGCAGTGCTCAAGACCATGCAGGATCTGCAGACGCTGGGCGTAGGCCCGCACATGGATGACTTTGGCGCAGGCTACAGTTCGTTGAATCATCTCCACCGCTATCCATTCGATACGCTGAAGATCGACCGCTCGTTCATCCAGGGAATCGCGGAGGAGAAGGACAGCGCGGAGATCGTATGGACGATCCTCGACCTGGCGCGGTCGCTCGAAATGGACGTGGTCGCCGAAGGTATTGAGACGGTCGAGCAGGTGGAGCGGCTGAAGTCGGTGGGCTGCCGACTTGGACAGGATATTGCTTCGCGAAGCCCATGAATCCGGATATGATCAGCGCCATGCTGGCATCGGCAGACGAGGCCGTATATCGCATCCCTGGGAGTCATCGACCAATTGAGAGAAACCTGCCTCCGTCTCCCGGCGCGACCCGGTACAATAAAACCCTGAGCGTACATCCTTTCGTACAGATTTGCTGATGGCGTAATGCGGGCGAAGGTTTGCGCGATAAGGGCCCATAGCTCAATGGTCAGAGCAGAGCACTCATAATGCTTTGGTTCCAGGTTCGAATCCTGGTGGGCCCACCAATTCTAAAGATGTGTTTGCATAGAACGGCGTTGACCGGCTGAGACGCAGCTCGTTGAATCATGCCAAAATAAAATCTGGTCATGACAAACAAGAGCATTCCAGAAACGCCGCCGTCAGTTGAAGTCACCCCTGAATCCGACACAGAATCAACCGAATCGTTTGGCGCGCTTCTCTCGCAATTTGAGCAGAGCCGGGCCCATAAACCGGAAGATCGCGCAAAACAGTTGGAAGGTACGGTGATATCTGTTTCCGCTGACTCGGTATTTTTGGATATCGGTTTCAAGGTAGAGGGAATTCTGTCGCGCGGCGCCTTTGAGAACAATGGCGAAGGTATAGCACCTGGAGACCGGTTCCCGGTTTCCGTGAAGGGCCGCAATGAGGAAGGCTATTATGAGCTTTCTCGCCTTCGAATCGCGCCGGTAACTGATTGGGCATCCCTCGAAGACGCCTTCGCGCAAAAGTCGGCGATTACAGGCAGAGTGACTGCCGTCGTGAAAGGCGGTCTCAGTGTCGATGTGGGCGTGCGCGCCTTTATGCCTGCATCTCGCAGCGGAACTCGTGACGCCGGCGAGATGGAGAAGCTTGTCGATCAGGAGATCACCTGCCGGATCATCAAGCTCGACGTGGCCGAGGAGGATGTGGTGGTCGACCGCCGCGTCATAGCCGAAGAACAGGCCCGTGCGCTCGAAGGGAGCCGCTATTCCGAACTCAAGGAGGGCGATACCGTCAGCGGCCAGGTTCGCAGTCTTACCAGCTACGGCGCTTTTGTCGATGTTGGCGGAATCGATGGGCTGCTGCACATCAGTGATATCTCGCGAAGCCGGGTGAATAAGCCGGAAGATGCGCTGTCGGTAGGGCAAGAACTTCAAGTCAAGATTCTGAAGATCGACACTGAAGGCAGACGCGTTTCGCTCGGGCTGAAACAGCTTCAGCCGGAGCCTTGGGATTCCGCGGCAGAGCGATACAAGACCGGCCAGCGGATCACCAGCACAGTCGCACGCCTGACCGACTTTGGAGCATTTATCGAACTGGAGCCTGGGATCGAAGGCCTCATCCATGTATCGGAGATGTCGTGGGTCAAGAAGGTTCGAAAGCCCAGTGACATCCTCAAACAAGGGGACACTGTAGAAGTCGTAATTCTGTCTGTGAATCGGGACGCCCGCCGTATCTCTCTGGGACTCAAGCAGGCGCTCGGCGATCCATGGGCTGAGGTGCCGCGGAGGTTTCCGGTAGGCTCGGTCATTGAAGGTCCCGTCGTACGCTTGATGAAGTTCGGCGCCTTTGTTCAGCTCACAGAGGGTGTTGAGGGGCTCGTCCACGTCAGCGAAATTAGCGCCGAAAAACATATCAACCATCCGCAGGATGTATTGAGAGTCGGCCAGGTGGTGAAAGCCCAGGTGCTCGGCATCGATACGGATAAATGTCAGATCAAGCTGAGTATCAAGCAACTGGTTCCCACCAGTATTGACGAATATCTCGCTGAGCATGCAGAGGGCGATGTTGTTTCCGGTCGCATCCTTGAACAGAAATCGGAACATTCATCGGAGCAGTCGTCGGGTTTGACCATCGTGGAACTGGGTGAGGGCGTTCGCGCTACTTGCCGAATGGCAGCAACCACTCCGGCAGAACAAGAGCACAAGAGCGAAGCCAACGTGGATTTGTCGTCGCTCACATCCATGTTGCAAGCTCGCTGGAAAGGCGGCGCACCGTCTACTGCCAGCAAACATGAAACCCTTCAGGCAGGTCAGGTTCGTAGCTTCAGGATCGTGAAGCTGGACCGAGAAGCAGCGAAGATCGAGGTGGAGTTGGCCTAAACGCGCTACTTCGCGACAGAACGACTACCTGTGGAAACTTTTCTCTGCACGGAGACGAGTTGCCCATGAAATGGATTGTCCGAACTGGCCGGTTTGGCAGGAGGGACGGCATCGCTAGTCAGCCAGGTTCGATGCATTCTCAATGTGCGGTGATTGAGCGGGAAGTTGACCTCGGGACATGCCCAATCAGAGAGAACCTCGCTCAGAGTCTCATCGTCCCCTTCGAAACGGTCTGAGGCCATCAGGGGCAAAAGGCAACCCACTGCCCATCTCGCGCTAAGCCGCTGACCGGTACCTGCCCTCAGAAAAACTGCCTGAGCACATCCTCTCGCATGATGCGGGATACCTGACAAGGTTTCCGATTGTACGCCGCGATTCCACGTCTCGGCGCTCGCGGGCGCGCTGCGTGCTTTGCATGCGGCTCTTCGGTAGCATGAGCGCGTGGCCTCTCTTCTTGAAATCGATCGTCTGACAATTCGTTTTGGATCCATAGCGGCGGTACGCGAGCTGAATCTGCGCGTCGAGCAGGGCCAGGTTTTGGGTTTGGTGGGGGAATCGGGCTCGGGCAAGTCGGTCACGGCGCTGGCCGTCTTACGGCTGCTCGATCCGATGGCGTACGTAGAGGGAGCTATTCGCTTCGGCGGCGTCGATCTGCTGGCGCTTGCGCCTGAGGCGATGAGGAAGCTGCGCGGGCGCGAGATTGCGATGGTCTTCCAGGAGCCGATGACCGCGCTGAATCCCGTGATGTGCGTGGGGGAGCAGATCGCCGAGGCGATTCGCGTGCATCATCCCGAGCAATCGCGGCGTCAGGTGCGTGAGGCAGTACTGGAGGCGATGGATGCCGTCGCTCTGAGTGACCCTTCGCATCGCTATAAGGATTATCCGCACCAATTTTCGGGCGGCCAGCGGCAGCGCATTCTGATCGCCATGGCGATCGCGAACCGTCCCCGGCTGCTGATTGCCGATGAGCCCACAACTGCCCTGGATGTAACGGTCCAACAGCAGATTCTGGAGTTGCTGGCCGACCTGCGGGAGCGCTTTGGATTGACCATGCTGTTCATCTCGCACGATCTCGCCGTTGTTTCGCAGGTGGCCGACCGTGTGGCAGTGATGCGGCAGGGGTTGCTGCTCGAAGAAGCTCCGCGGGAGGCGATCTTTCGCTCCCCGGCTCATCCGTATACGAAAGCTCTGTTGGGTGCCGTGCCCACCATGGCGATGGATGTTGAGAAGCCGCTGGCCATGCTTGAACGGTCGGTAGATGCAGGAACCTTGCCACTAAGGGAGTGCTCGCCGGGCCATTGGGCCCGCATCGCCGTGTGATTACCGGTTTTCATTCGGACTTTGCTTCTGGGCAGAGTGAGAATAGATTGGAAGAGGCCCGATTTATTGATTGACCGGCTTGCTCATCCATGCGTGTACTCATCCTTTCCGATATTCACTCCAACCTCCAGGCCCTGGACGCCGTGCTGAGTGCCGCGCCGGAGCACGACACAGTTTGGAACCTGGGCGACGTGGTGGGTTATGGAGCCAATCCCAACGAGGTAATCGATCGTGTCCGAGAGCGGGGCCAGGTATTTGTGCGCGGCAACCATGACCGTGCCTGCAGCGGGCTCACGAGCCTCGAGGACTTCAATCCCATTGCCGGCCGCGCCGCGAAATGGACGCAGCTCGTACTCTCCGCCGAGCACACTGATTGGCTGAAACTGATTCCGGCTGGACCGCTCATGCCCGATGGTCCGCAGGTGAGCTGTGTGCACGGATCGTTGCTCGACGAGGATGACTACGTGATGACGGTGCGCGATGCCTGGCTGCCACTGCACGAGGCGAAGACGCGGATCAATTTTTTTGGGCACACTCATCTGCAAGGCGGCTTTGCGACCAATGGTGACGAGTGGTTCCGGCTGGCCCCGCGCTATCGTTCGCACAATGAACCGGAGGGATTCGAGCTGCAGCTTCGTGACAACGTCCGTTACCTGGTGAACCCAGGTTCGGTGGGCCAGCCGCGCGACGGAGACTGGCGCGCCGCTTTTGCTATTTATGACGACGTACGGATGACAGTGACGTTTTGCAGGGTTCCGTACGATGTACGGCTCGCGCAAACTTCCATTGTCCAGGCGGGATTGCCCGACCGGCTGGCGGCACGGTTACGCGAGGGACGGTAGATTTGAATCAGAGCTAGCCGGGAGGGTACGCCGCCATGTTGCTCGGGAAGTCCGCAACCCCGACGGGCGTAGCTGCAAGTGACTGGAATTGGCAGGTATTCCACCGTATTCAGGGACTGGAAGGATTTGTTTGCAGGGCGGGACCTTTTCCGCCGGTCCCGAAAGAATACGGGAAGTTGCCAGGTTGTGCGTGCTTGGCGTGAACCGCCAGAACGGCGCTGTCCAGCGGCCACGCTTGGTCGATGCTATTTACGACAAAGTCGGCGCGAGCGCGAGCTACATCTGCAGCGGCAAGTACGCCGCCTACCACAAGGTTTCCAAACCATAGCGTTCCACCCAGTTCTGGTGGTCAATTGCACATTGGTCGCAGGCGCTAGCTAGCGCTGCAGGTCGAGAAAGCCTTGTGAAGGGAGACCGAAGGCATTCGCTACGCGATTGCAGAGGCCCATCATCGCCGCTACATGGACAGCTTCGGCAATCTGCTCGTCCCGCCAGCCCAGATCGCGCAGTTGCTGCACATCTTCCTTTGTAGTTTTGAAAGACTCGCCGTTCACCTTCCCCACGTAAAGAAGTAATTGGTGCTCTGCATCGCTGAGCACGGCGTCGTCAACGTCGCCGGCGATGATCTTATCTGCCACTTCTTTAGGCGCTCCATGAACCAGTAGAAAGAACCCGTGGCTGTCAAGGCAGTACGGGCACGAATTCAGCTTCGAGATGTAAGCCGAGATCATCTCTTTCTGCTGCCGCGTGAGATAGCCGTCGGCGAAGAGCAGAGTGGAGGATATATCGATCATCTGCCGCACAAATGCGGGGTTTGTCCCAAAGCATTTCAGAATGCCCGGTACATCCTGGCGTCCCATCTGGTCGCGGAAGTATTGGTAAGCTTCGGCTGTCTCGCCGACGGCTTCTCCTTCGTCGATGAGGGGGATTTTGGTTTCGACGTGGGCGACGGGAGTGGGCCGCATTTCCGCGAGCAGTGTGTATTCAGGGCGGGTCATGCGCTCTGCTCTCTTTGAATATTCGAGAACGGCTTTTCCCATCCTGGCTGGGTGTAGCCAACGGTTACGACTCGGTTCGCCATATCTCTGTAGATATGATCTTGCTCAGGGGCCCAGGTAGCAAGCCCATCGACGTAGCGGTTATACATGCAGAAAGCGGCGGCAATCAAAACCGTATCGTGAATTTCGAGGTCGCTGGCTCCGAGCGCACGCGCGCGGTCTGCGTCTTCCTGCCTCACCAGCTTTCCGTTTTGTTGCGCCTTGGCGGCAATCGCGAGAAGGGCCTTTAGCTTTTCTGAAATCGCGGCGTGGCCAGGATCTCGTTTGGCCAGATCTACCAGGGCGTCATCGCCATTGAGATACGCAGCCGCGGTATATCCATGAACAGTTTGGCAGTAGTGACAATCATTGAGCGCGGAAACATAGGTTGCAATCAGTTCGCGCTCGCCCGGTGTGAGCGTGTTTGTAGAACGCAAGAGGATTTCCGCGAGCTGACGCAGGGGCTTTGCCGTCTCGGGACGGAAGACCATTGGACCGCGAATTCCCGGAACACCTGGCTCGAATGGAATATGTGGCATAAGTCACTCCGATGAGCAATCGCACAGACGTGATGCGCCCCGTTGCCGGAGGGCGCATCGCGTCCGCGTGAGAGCGGCTAGAAGTTAAATGTCGCCGCCAGCTGAAATGCGCGCGAGCCTCCCGATCCGAAGACGCCGCCCGCAGTTGAAACCGTTTGGCCGAAGCTTGAGGAGTAGACCGGCCTCAAGTGAAATTGCTGTGTGCCCCTCTCCGTGAAAATGAATGGAGCATTGTAGTGACACTAAAGCCGGTGCGTGTAAAAGTCTTGCAGCCAAAGGTGGGGTTGCGAATCGCCCAAAGGGTTTAGTGGAGCGGGTGACAGGAGTAGGCCGATCTCGATCTAGTCGCTACCCTTATCTGGAATGTCGCGCTTGTCGTTAGGGTCAACGGGCGTGGCGATCCGAGCGGTCTGGTCATGTAGGCTGAGCCAGTGGCTGGCCATCTCCTGCACGTAGGAAAGCGGCATCCCGTAGGCCCAATGGGCAGTGTCTGCCTCGCTGGTTAGGCACCCTGCAACGAGATTCGCGTCGAGGCTGCCGAGCCGCATAGTGTCTCCAGTCTTTGGCGTCGTGGGATTCATCGCAGACGTCCTCTTTCTCCGACCGCGGGGCAGCGCTTGCGGTGTTGATCTGTTTAAAAGGATGATGGCATGCCTTGCGGACAGATTCAGTCCGCAAGATATGGCATGCTTGAAAGCATGTTGGAAACCTCGGCCAGGTTGCTTCGCCTGCTCTCTCTTTTTCAGGCGCGACGCTATTGGTCGGGCGCAGAGTTGGTGGAACGGCTCGAAGTAACCTCGCGAACGCTGCGCCGCGATGTGGACCGGCTGCGCCATCTGGGCTATCCCGTGCATTCCACCTCCGGCACGTCGGGCGGCTATCAGCTCGGGGCCGGGGCAACGCTGCCTCCGCTGCTACTGGATGATGAGGAGGCGATTGCGGTCGCAGTGGGATTGCGTACCTCAGCCAGCGGCAGCGTGACCGGCATTGAGGAATCTTCTGTACGCGCGCTGGCCAAGCTGGAACAGGTGCTGCCTTCGCGCCTGCGGCGGCGGATTTCGGCGCTTCATTCGTTTATTGTGCCCGTAGCGAATTCGGGTCCTACGGTCCAGGCTGCAACGCTGTCCCTGATCGCCGGTGCATGTCGCGACAATGACGGGCTGCGCTTCGGCTATCGCGGCAACAACGGAGTGCCGGGCGAGCGCATAGTTGAGCCGCATCGCCTGGTGAGTTCCGGACGCCGCTGGTATCTGGTTGCCTGGGACGCGCACCGCAAGGACTGGCGGACCTTCCGCGTGGATCGCATTGACAGACCGGCCCTATCCGGCCTGCGATTTAGCGCGCGAAAGCTCCCTGCAGAGGACATCGCGGCTTATGTCTCGCGCGGTGTGTCATACGACCAGTATCCACACCGTGTGCGAGTGATTTTGCACGCTCCGGTCGCGCGCATCGCCGAAATGGTCCCGTCGACAGCTGGAACCCTCGAAGCAATCGACGATCACAGCTGCCTGCTGCATATCGGATCCTATTCGATCGAAATGCTGGCCGGATACCTCGGTATGTTCGGCGTGGACTTCGAAGTCAGCGACCCGCCTGAGCTGGTCGAACAGATTCGTCGCATGTCAGAGCGCTTCAAGCGGGCCGCGAACTCGCCGACGCGTTGAGTTCACCAGTCTCTGTCATTCGTTCCGCAGTGCCTGAATCGGCTGAATGGAGGCAGCGCGCAGCGCAGGCAGAAATGCGGCCAGCATTCCCACGATGAGCAGCGACAGAACCGAGAGCGTAAGCGACTCGACGACTCCCGAGCCAAATGCCGCGAAGGACTGCCGCAGAAGTCGGTTGGCAACCAGCGAAAGGATGGCGCCGATGACGAGTCCGGTAAAGACCCACGCCACCGCGCCTTTCAGCACGAGGAAGATGACGTCCGTACGCTGTGCTCCCACGGCCATGCGCAGGCCTACTTCGACAGTGCGCTGGTTAGTGATGTAGCTGATGAGTCCGTAGATGCCGACGATGGCGAGTAGCAGTGCAAGTCCGGCGAAGGCGGCCAGCATGTCGACGATGAGGCGGCGGCCGGCGAGCGAGCCAGAGACGAGATCCTCAAGCGGCTGAATATCAGTGGTGGTCTGGGTGCTGTCCGCGGCTGCGATAGCGCGCTGTATCGCGGGAGCCAGAGCGTTGGGATCGCCATCGGTACGAACTATAAAGTCTGTCCTGAAATCATTGGCTTGTGCATAAGCGTAATAGCGCATGCCGTCACTTGTGTCCTGCTCAAGCGAACTGTTACGGATGGTGGCGACTATGCCAATGATGACGGCCGCTTTGGGCCCGTTGCCGGCGATGTGCTGCCCGAGCGGGCTTTGGTTTGGCCAGAACTTGTTGGCGAGACGGCTGTCGATCACGACTATGGGCTCGGTGTCAGCCCGGTCTTCGGAAGAAATCCAGCGTCCAGCGAGCAGAGGGATCTGCATTACCTTCAGATAATCGGGTGTCGCATTGCTCTGATTGCTATGCGGACCTGGGTCATTGGGGCCAGTAGGACGCCCTACGATCTGGAAGGAGCTGGAGCCTCCGTTATTTGGGTCGAAGGGTAAAGGATCGACGGCGGCGGCAGCGTGTACGCCAGGCTGCGCTGAGAGATTGTCGATAACCGTTTTGATAAAGGTAGCCTGGCGCGGATCGCTCTTCTGGAAGTCGTCTCCGGAGTAAAGGACGGAGCCGGCAAGCACGCCGTGAGGGTTGAATCCGGGATCGATTTGCTGAAGCTGGCGGAGGCTGAAAAGGAAGAGGCCGGTGCCTGTGAGCAGGAGGCAGGCAAGCGCGACCTCGCCGATGACGAACGCGCTACGCAGTCGCTGTTTTTCAACCGACGCGGTAGCGTTGCGTCCGCCTTCATGCAGATCAAGCGACTGGTGCTGGCGCAGAAGCCGCAGCGAGGGTCCGATACCGGCGATAAGCGAGGTAAGCAGTCCTGCGCCTGCGGTGAATGCAAGGACGGTTGGGTCCATGTGTACTTCGTAGCCTTCGGCGAGGCTGTGGGGAATCAGCCACAGCAGGATCCGGCCAAAGATGGGTCCGGCGGCGATGCCGATGAGAGTGGCAGCCCCGGCAAGCAGCATGGTCTCGGTGAGCAGTTGGCCGACAATGGCTGAGGCGGTCGCGCCGAGTGCAGTGCGAATCGCGAATTCGCGGGTACGAGCAGCGGTACGCGCGAGAAAGAGCCCGGCGACGTTAGCCGAGGCGATGAGCAGCACAAGCGCAACGACTCCGAAGAGGACGTAGAGCGGCTTACGTAGCGGACCGGCGGCGAATTGCGTCAGTTGCGAAGCGTAGAAGGACCAGTCGGAACTGCGTCCGAAAGATTGGCTGCCTTCCGTGAGAATCCGCTCGCGCACTTTTCCTATAATTCTGGCGTTCACCTGCCCGATAGTTGCGTCGGAACGCAAGCGGATAAATGTCTGGTAGCTCTCGTTGTAGCGTTGGTCGGCCGCAAAGGCCTTGGGGTCGAGCGCAATGGGCACCCATACCTGGTTGCGCCGCGGCCAGTCAAAATCGCTGCGCATCACGCCAATTACCTGATACGGTTTCTGGTCCAGCATAAGGGTCTGCCCGACTACATCCCGGCGTCCTCCGAAGACGGTTTGCCACAGCCCGTAGCTGATCACCACCACCGGGCCGGCATTGGGCTGGTCTTCCTCGGCGGTGAATGTACGGCCGAGGATGGGACGCGCGCCGAAGACCTGGAACCACCGTGAGCCGACCCCCGCACCGGATACATGCTCGACCTTTCCATCGCGAACACTGTTGAAACTCATGCCTTTCTCCATAGCCGCCGCCTCGACGACATTCTTGAGAGAGGCCATATCAGCGTAGTCGGGAACGGAGATGAAGGGGACGTCGAGCGCCAACCTTTTGTAGAGCACATTCATGACGGCGACGCGCTCCGGGTGATCAACTCCTGCCGGATGGCGCAGAACGGCATTCACCACGCTGAAAATGGCGGTGTTAGCTCCAATACCGAGCGCGAGAGTAATGATCGCCGTAATGCTGAAGCCGGGCAAGCGGACAAGCTGCCGGAAGGCGTGACGCAGGTTGTAGAAGATCATGGACGGTGACTCTCCCATAGACTATCTACGCATGCGAGTGGCCAAGGAGCCCCGTGCAAATGTAGCTGAAAACAAAGGAGCAAGGCTCATAAGTCTGTGTGGCGCGTGTCCGAATCCGGACTTATCCGCCCGGGAATGGTCACGATTACGCCCCGGTCAACCAGTCTTTCGTGCTTTGTGTGTTTGCGTCATTCGATACGTTCCCCGTGTGGTGGGTCCGGCAATCGACAGACGATTTCACGAATTGATGGTGGCCACCGTGAAGGTGAGGTCAGACAATTCCTTTTCGCTGAAGTGCGGACGGACTGTTCAAATACCCCGTCGGGCACGTGGCCATTGGTAATCAGAGTCACGGCCTCTGTCCATGTCAAGGCCGCGCGTTCGCGCCCGAAGTAGTATGGGCATTCCTTCCATGCGTCCAGCGAATAGAGCCGCTGCTCTGCCTCTCCGATGGCGCGCAGGTCCTTCCAATGCATATCAAGACAGAAGGCGCAACCGTTGATCTACGAGGCGCGCAGTTTGACAAGGTGTAATAGCGATTGTTCGAGTCCGCACTGCTGGAGGTACTGTTCCAAACCGAGCATTGCCTTGTATGCGTCCAGAGCAGCTTTGGCGTAGTTCAACCGTTGCTCCAACTCTCCCTATTTGAATCGATGTCTTGAAAGTTGGATGATTCCGCGCAAATCGAGACACAGTAAAACTCGACGCCAGTACCGGTCAGCTTCGATTTGTATTGGTAGCCGACCGTTTTTTGCCGGGTATCTTACCAGGATGGCTGTCGTTCGCCGCCCGCAGAGACGCTGCCGGCGGCTTTTTATGATGATGCTTCACAGGGGGACGGAGGATAAGCTCCACGCTCCGCTCCGCTCCATTAGGATCCCGGGCATAATTGGGGTCGAACATGGCGATTACCGCTGTAGCGCGATCGGTGTAGCGTCTGGCCCACTGACTGTCGATGAGCGTGTGTTGCACTGTTTTCCAGTGCTCCGCTTCCGTTGGGACACCGCCGCTGGGTTGCGACGAGGCGCTATCACTGGCGTCGCCGTTCATGGCGCCAAGAAACTGAACGAACTCCTCGAGATTCACACCCATCTGAAATACGAGCTGGCTCAACGCCATCTGCTGCGGCCCGGTCAGATGGTCGAAATCGCGACAATAGGCCTTTGCGTTCTCAATCGCCTGGATCGCAGAGATGCGCAGTAGCCTGTTGGCCTCCTCTTCGGTCAGCTGCGGTGTCAGCGTGTTCTTTCTGATCTTTCTGCGATAGAGGGTCTTCCCCCATGCGTTCAGATTTCGGTCGAACTGGTCGAGTATCCTCTGCAATCGTTCTGCGTCGAATCCTGCTGCCTGCCAAAGCTGAGCCGAGGATGGCTCGATGAAAGGATGAGAATTAAGCGGGTCGTTCTGGGGATGGTCGGTCGCCGTCACATCGAGACTGAATCCCGCACCGATCAGCGGCCGGCTGGTTACCGGGTCAGGGTAGGCTGCGAGCACCCAGCCTTCATGCCTGCGGTCGCGCAGCACCTCCATCAGGCTCTGTAGATTGAACTTGATGTCGGATTCCTTGAAGTCCAACAGCGGTTGAGGAGTAGACAGGCTCGGCGATGGATCGAGATTCTCTGGCGACAGGCTCTTTAGAGCAGGCGAGGTGGATGGCGGTGGCGAGGACTGCGCCTGAGGCGCTGCTTCTCCCGTCGTGGATGGCGCAGCTTGCCCGGCCGCAAGTCGACCGCTGGCCGCGATGGCGAATACGAGTGTCGCGGCATAAAAGCATTGTCTTGTCACCGTCATCTCTTTCGGGACTTCTGCTCCACGAACCTATGACCACACGATAACTGAAAATCACGATGTTATGAATAGAGAGGCGCGCTGGGCTGGACCAATGAAGATAATGGGAGCGCAGTACCGAGAACGGGTCTTGCTTTTATCTCCAAACCGTTTGCAGCTTCCAAAGGTCGCCCTTCACGGGGACTGCCTTCTCGTGTGCCGGGAAAAATACAGCCTTGCTTACCTGCGAAGTGGAGAAGATAAGGTCCGTCATTGCAATCGTGCCGTTCTGGGCAAACGCCTCGATCGATGAACGATCGACGATCAGTTTGAGATCGTAAGGGCGGCTTGCAATCAACGGAGCTGTCGTCCTCGTCAGGAAATCAGGTGTAATGGCCGTACCCGATTTCGTGCGATCGATGTAGAACTCCTTCTTTGTCTGATCAAACCCGATCTCCGTCCAGTGCTGTTCGTCGCTATAGAGACGCACGCCAAAGACCGATTCGGGAGGACGGTCAAATCGCAAATCCATTTCAAACGGGACCTGCAGCGGCACGCTGCCGGTTTTCGCCGTCGACATGACTGAATGATCTGTCCGAAGAGGTGCGATCACGGGCTCCTGCTTTATTGCCAATCCTCCATTGTCCTTCTGCAGCGAGAGCCGCCTGGGAATGCTCATCTGCCCGCGCCATGGAGAGGTCGGCAACTTCGACGCGTATTGCCAGTTGCTCATCCAGCCGATCAGAATCGGCTTCTCGCCTTTTGGTAGCCCGTTGAAGCTGATGGCACAATAGTCATCCTTGCCGTAGTTCGTCCATCCGTGCGAACCGAGCTCGCTGGCGACCGTAAACTGCTTCCCGTCGAAGTCACCGAGAAAATACTGCTCGCCGGAGCCACCTTGTGGGGCGCCAGGGTTGAGGCCGACCTTCAGAGCCCACATTTCACCCTTGCTGTTGTCGCCGGGGATGCGCAGGAGATCGGGGCATTCCCAGTCTCCATCTATGTCGCTGACGGGCCCGAAATCGCTCAGTTGCGTCCACACCTTCAAGTTCGGCGAGGCATAGAAATGAACCTTGTGCTCCTTCGGCAATGAGACTGCCATCAACCAATGATCTCCCTTCTCATCCCAGGACACGCTCGGGTCGCGAAAGTCAGCCATATGAAGATCGAGTACAGGGTTTCCTTCATATCGAGTCCAGGTTTGTCCGTCATCCCGGCTGTAAGCGAGATTCTGTGTCTGCCGTGTCTCCTGCGGGTTGCTACGATGACCGGTGTAAATCGCGACCAGGCACTCCTTCTGAGAGCCGCACAGGCCGCTAGTGTTCTCGCGGTCGACGACGACGCTGCCAGTGAACACCATTTCGCCGTCCTTCTCCGGGATTGCGACTGGAAGCTGATTCCAATGCAGCAAATCTGTACTGACGGCGTGTCCCCAGCTCATGTGACCCCATTGATCGCCGAAGGGATTGAACTGAAAGAAGAGGTGGTATTTCCCGTGAAAGTAGACGAGGCCGTTGGGATCGTTCGTCCAATTCGCGCGCGGCGAGAAATGTACTTGCGGACGATTGGGCTGGTCGTAATCTTGGTTCTGGCCCCGGTCGCTACCCATGACTTGAGCCCCGGCAATGGACGTGAGGAGCGCCAGTGCGCACGCGAGTGAAAAGTGGATTGGCCTCGGCCGTAGAAGAGGTATTCTCACATTTACATCATCTCCCATCGGATTCCTCCGCGAGGCAATACCTTTAGATGGAAGTCGACGTCAGATGGAAGTCGACGTCAGAAAAACAGCACAGGACTAACAGTCGGTAAATACTCCGCAAACCCTAATATTTTGCAGCCCACGGAACAGTAAAACCCGCTACTGCGGCTTCGCAGGCGCAGGCGCAGGTGGCTGCTGGCTCGGAGTGCTGCCCTGATTACCGCCCTGGCTGATGTCCTGGCCTTCGAAGAGTACCCGAACATTGGCATGGTATTGCTTGTAGTCCGTGTACTTCAGCGTCTCGCGCATGTGAACGTCCTGACTCAAGTAGCCGCTGCCCGCCGAGAAGTGCAGGACACCCTCGCCACGCGTGTAGACCGGAAACCAGTACTTGCCATCGATCTGCTCGCGATAGGTCGTAAAGGGAGGCGACAGATCCTCGTGCCCCTTCCGCGTGTCGTCGGGAACGTTCTTCCCGTTAGTGACGACAATCTGAAGGTCGTGCTGTTCGACCCAAATACGGCCCTGGAAGTAGCGCTTGTTCTTCTCAATGACCCTCGGTTTTACATCGAAAACGTAGGTATCGAGTTCGTCGACCTTTTGCTTGCCGAGGTAGGTTAGATCGTACTGACCCACATCCTCCTTCGTGAGGACGAAGGGCAGGCGCTGCTCGATATCCTGAAAGTCGGCAGGACTCATCTGAACACGCTCAAGGCTGCTGGCCGGCGCCAGGACTACGTGTTCGAACCGCTTGCCGTTGGGGTCGAAGGAGATATCCGTTACCTGAAAGTATTGCCCATCGACCTTGTTGTCGTCGTCGATAGTTTCAACCTTCACGCTGCGCTCGTAGGTGTAGTTGGCCATCGCCCGGCGAAAGACACTCTCTTTGGCGGTGAACTGATCGATGATCTGCTGCGCGGGGATCGGTGGGGCGGAAGTGTCGAGCGCACCGAAGCCTTGATCAAGCGGCATGGAGGTATAGGAAACCTGGGCTTGGGCTGAGAGCACGAGAATGAGGAAGGCAGCTCCGAGGAGTGCGGGTCTTGCTGTGACACGGTTCTGGAGGATGGCAGACAAAGGAACTATCCCGATATAGAACGATCCTAATATGAATAGACGTAGGAGGGGGCGGAAAAGGCCACCAGGTTTAACGACGTAGGGTTTTACTGGGCAGCTACGCCTGAGCAAGACAGCTTTCGACTTCTATGACTTTTCATAGCCAGGAAGAGGCCAAATTTCGGTAGGGGCGTTTCAGAGCCGCGGAGTACACTGTCTTCGCCTTCGCCCCGGATGCAATGGACGATTACTATCGCGTTCCGACCTTAGTGCTGCTCAGCATTCTTGTGGCCGTCTTTGCCGCGCTGTATTTGCGCTCGCGGACGCCGAGGACCCTGCTGTGGCTGATTGGCTGGACACTGGCAATCACGCGGCTGGCCTTGCAGGCCAGCTTATACGGCAGGCACGGGGTGGGTCTGGCCATTTCCAACACAGCTATGGCGTTGGCTGCGCTCATGCTTCTCGGCTCAGTGTCGCCGATTCATGCCCGAAGCAAAATCAAGATTTCCTCCATCGCGATCTTCGCGGCGCCATTGGTCTTGTTTTCGGTGCTTACGTCGCTCTATCCATCACCTGGTATCTTTCTGCGGATCATCAATTGTCTGGCCGCGATCTCGGCGGTGGCTGTCGCGGTAAATTGGAGTGCGCAGAAGAACCTGCCGCCACTGTGGTTCACACTCCCGTTCACAGCGGGCGTAGGCGTGACGTGCATCTATCTGGCCTTCGTCGGCCAGTTTGACCTCGTGGTGCGACTGGCGCACAGCAGCATCAGCCTTATGGCGGCGGTTCTGGTGTTGACGGGCTACCGGAGGTGGAGTGCGGGCGTGATTTTTACCGCAGCCGGACTGCTGACGTGGAGCAGCCCCATGGCTGTGGACTTCCTGCTGCACTATGGCGAGCCGGCATTTCTTTACTATTTGCGGACGATCAACCTAATGAAGGTGGTGACCGCGGTGGGCATGGTCGTGTTGGCGCTCGAGGACGAGCTGGAGCGAAATGAGACGGTGCAGAGGCGCGAACGACGGGTCCGCAGTGAGATGGAGCAGTACGCGAAGCTGGATGTTTCGGCATCTCCGACCCGCGATTTCGGTCTCAACTACGACCGGGTATGCGAGACGATCGCGACGGCGAGCCGCTTTGGGCAAGCGGCGATTCTACTGCGGAACGCCGAGCAGCAATTTCGCATGGTGGGGCACGCCGGAATGGAGGGCGCGCTGGCCGGAGCCCTGGACGCGATGGGACAGCGCTTGACGCCGGAGAAGTTGGAGGCGTTCTGCAAGGGCGGCCATTGGGCGGCGGAAATCGGCAACACGGCGGTCGCCGATTTGCGCCCGTTGATGGTGCCGGGTGACGATCTGGAACGTCTTAACTATATGCATGCACACGCGATCCCGATGGGGGAGAACGCGGCAGAACTCCAGGGTGTGCTGGTGTTGAGCGGCTTGAAAGTCCTCGAGGAACCCTTGGCGGCAGAAGATCTTCTACCTTTGGAGTTGCTGATGGCGCGGTTGGCGGCGGGGCGTGAAAACAGCCTGCTGCTGCGCAGGGTGGTGCAGTCGGAAAAACTGGCCGGCCTGGGGCAGCTCGCCGGCCGGGTGGCACATGAGCTAAACAATCCGCTCACGGTAGTAATGGGATACGCGGAGCTCGTCGAAGAAAGTGACGTGGATGAGGCAACTCGGCGGAGTGTGGCGGTCATACGCAGTGAGTCCCGGCGGATGAAGGAAGCAATCGAGAGCCTGGGGCGATTCTGGAAAACCTCGCCCAACACTCTGGCGCTGATTTCTGTAGAACAGATGCTGCTTGAGATCGTACGGCAGCGGAAGCCGGAGTTCGAACGGAAGGGGATCACGCTCGAAGTCGCGATTGCCCGGGATCTGCCCAGGATTCGGGCAAATAGCGACCAGATGCGGCAGGTCTTTCTGCAAATCCTGAATAATGCTGCAAACGCCCTGCAGCGTTTGCCCGCGATACAAGAGAAGAAGGTGCGAATTGATGCGACGCTTATCAAAGACCGGGTGCAAGTGCTGATCTCGGATTCCGGGCCGGGCTTTCCTAATCCTAATCGAGTCTTCGACCCATTATTTACGACGAAGAAGCCCGGCGAAGGGCCCGGACTAGGCCTGAGTCTGTGCTATTCGACTATCCGTGAGCATGGAGGCGAGATTTCCGCCTTCAATTTGCAGCCGCAGGGGGCAGCGGTGGCAATCGAGATGCAAGCGGAGTTTGCCTGGAATGAGGCGTCAGTGACAGGCGAAGTGTTCTCGCGCTAAGGCATCCGGCTACCATGTACAGTGGCCTGCGACAATGCAGGCATTCATTTTTCCAAAAACGAGGAGTGGAATGGCACGTAGCCGAATTGCGGCATTTTTTCTGATGGGGTGTCTGCTAAGTCTGACTGAGATGGCACAAGGGCAGGCGCGTCGGCCAATGACCTTCGAAGACATGATGAAGATGCGGCGGCTCGGGGACATCGCCGTATCGCCGGATGGCAGATGGGTGATGTATGCGGCGACGGACGTCGATCTCGGCAAAAACACCCGCATCTCGCACCTGTGGATTGTGCCAGTAATCGGTGGCAAGAGCCGCGCACTGACAGCGTCGATGGCGGGTGAAAGTCGGGGAAGGTTTTCTCCTGATGGGAAACAAATTCTATTCGAGAGCGCGCGCGATGGCGGGCAGCAGATCTGGCTAGCCGATTTCGACACAGCGGCCGGCACAATTGGCGAGCCTCACAAGCTGACCTCGCTGAGCACGGAGGCGGATGGCGCAACATGGTCCCCGGATAGCAGGCAAATCCTATTTGTCTCTTCGGTATATCCGGATTGTAACGATGATAGTTGCAATAAGAAACACGACGAGGAGAAAGCCGAGTCGAAAGTCAAGGCACAGGTCTTTACGCATCTGCTCTACCGACACTGGAACGCATTTACCGGCGACAAACGGAGCCATCTCTTTCTGGTGAGCGCAAGTGGAGGAACGTCACGCGATCTGAATCCAGGCGGCGAGCACGATGTTCCGCCGTTTTCCCTGGGCGGTCCGGATGGATATGCATTCTCGCCCAACGGGAAAGAGATCGCTTTCGAGGAGAATCTCGATCCGGTGCCGGCGATCAGCACAAACTCAGATATCTTTACGCTGCGGCTGGATGACCCGAATGCCAAGCCGGTGAAGATTTCGACGGCTGCGGGCGGAGACCATTCACCGGCGTACTCTCCAGACGGAAAATACATCGCCTGGCGCTCGCAGGAGCGCGCTGGGTACGAGAGCGACAAATTCCGGCTGGTGATCTACGACCGGGCGACGAAGCAAATCAAAGATATGCTGCCGAACTTCGATCGATGGGCGGATGAGTTTGCGTGGGCGCCGGATTCGCAGACGATTTACTTCGCCGCGAGTCATTGGGGCGAAGCCCCTGTATTTTCCGTCAACGTCGCCAGCCAGAAGGTCGCCGTGCTCACGCAGCTTCTTCATGAAGGCCCTGATAACGGGTTAGGACAGGAAGACTTCGGTGAATACGGCGACCTGCATGTGACACCGAACGGCAAGGCAATTGTCCTCAGCCGAATGACTGCCCTGTCTCCAGCGGAAGTCTGGGCCATAGACCTTACCGAAGATGGGCCCGACGACGTTCCCTCCGAAAGCAAGAACGAAGAGAGGCAACTACAGCACGAGACCCAGGCCTATCGGCGTCAGCGAAGTCCCATCCCGCAGGTGGATGGAGATGTGAAAGCCGTACATCAGATCACTCACTTGAACGACGCTCTGCTCGCGAAGCTTGATCGACCTGCACTGGAATCTTTCTGGTTCCCCTCGATCGGCAAAGTGCAGGTGCAAGGCTTCCTCATCAAGCCACCCGGATTTGATCCTGCGAAGAAGTATCCGGTGAAATTCCTGATCCACGGCGGTCCGCAGGGAGCTTGGGGTGAGAGCTGGAGCTATCGTTGGAACGCGGAGCTTCTGGCAGCCAATGGCTATGTCGTGGTGATGATTAATCCGCGCGGATCGACAGGCTACGGCCAGGCGTTTGTCGATGGCGTGAACGGCGACTGGGGCGGCAAGCCCTACGTCGACTTGATGCGCGGCCTCGACTACGCGGAGGCCCACTATCCGTTTATCGACAAGGGTCGGGAATGCGCGCTGGGCGCGAGCTACGGCGGCTACATGGCTGACTGGATCTTAGGGCACACGCAGCGCTTCCGGTGCATTGTGACGCACGATGGGATGTTCAATCCCGAGTCGGCCTATGGGACAACGGAGGAGTTGTGGTTCAACGAGTGGGAGTTCAAGGGCACTCCCTGGGAGAACCGGGCGCTGTATAGGAAGTGGTCGCCGATGCTGGCAGAGACAAACTTCAAGACGCCGACGCTGGTCGTTCACTCGCAGCTGGATTATCGACTCGACGTGTCTGAGGGATATCAGCTGTTCACAACGTTGCAGCGTATGCATGTTCCTTCGAAGATGCTCTATTTCCCGGACGAAGGACACTGGGTGCTGAAGCCGCAGAATTCCGAGCTCTGGTACAAGACAGTGAACGACTGGGTAGACCAGTGGACGAAGTGACCTATGCCATTTCGCCAGACCAAAAAAAACGATCCGCTCGATGAGCGCGCTCTTTACGACTATGCCGTAGTTACGTTGGGGCGGCGCATGCGGACAGTAGCCCAGTTGACCCGGTTGATGCGCAACAAGGTAGAGCGGGGCGAATCTGGCACCGCGAAGATCGATGCGGTGATCGCTCGCCTCAACGAATATGGCTACCTGAATGATGCAGACTTCGCCGCGTACTATGCGAAGCTCCGCCAAGAGAATGCGAGCCTGGGAAAGCGCAGAGTGCGTCAGGATCTGACGCAAAAGGGCGTCCACGTGGAAGTGATTGCGAAGACCCTCGATGCCGCCTATAAGGACGTGAACGAAGAAGAGCTTGCGCGGCGGCATCTTGAACGTAAGCGTGTGAAGAAGCCGGCAAATGAGAAAGAAGCCGCGCGCGTGATGCGAATGCTGATGCGGGCGGGCTTCTCGACGAGTGTAGTCTTCAGAATCCTGAAGGAGTGGAATGTGGATGATCAAGCTCTAGCGGCCCTCGAATTTATGGACAATGACGGCCCCGCGTCCAGCAACGGCGACCGGTGAGGGGCTCATTCCTCCTATAAACTCAAGATATGCAATACCGTTCCGGCTCGGATATACGCGAGACCTTTTTGAAATTCTTTGAGACGAAGGGGCACCGCCGCGTGCATAGCTCTTCGCTTGTTCCTGCCAACGATCCCACGCTGCTGTTCACCAACGCGGGGATGAATCAGTTTAAAGATGTGTTTCTCGGGCTGGAGTACCGCGACTATGCGCGGGCGACCAGCTCGCAGAAGTGCGTGCGCGCGGGTGGCAAGCACAATGATCTCGAAAACGTCGGATTCACACGTCGGCACCACACGTTCTTCGAGATGCTGGGGAACTTCAGCTTCGGTGACTACTTCAAGAAGGATGCCATCGCATACGCCTGGGAACTGGTGACGTCTCCCGAATGGTTCGGCATTCCCAAGGAAAAGCTGTACGTGACCATCTTCAAGGGCGAGAACGGCGTGCCCAGAGACGAAGAAGCGTACGAGCTGTGGCGCGCGCAGGGCGTGCCCGCGGAGCGCATCCACGAGTGCGGGGCGAAGGACAACTTCTGGCAGATGGGCGACACAGGTCCATGCGGTCCCTGCTCGGAGATCTTCTACGACATGGGAATGGAGGCCGCGGAGGCTCCCGGTGTCGATAAACCGTTTGGCGAGGACGAGTCGCGATATGTCGAGATATGGAACCTGGTCTTCATGCAGTTCGACCGCGATGCGCAGGGTGAATTGCATCTGCTGCCCAAGCCGTCCATCGATACCGGCATGGGCCTCGAACGCACCGCCGCCGCCTTGCAGGCGAAAGACAACAACTTTGATACCGATCTTTTCACGTCGCTGATTGATGCTGCTGTTGCTTTGGTGATGGGCCCTTCCGGGAAAACAGAACTTGCCGATTCAACCGCCAACGCTCCGGTTGCGGCCTCCTTTCGAGTGATTGCTGATCACGCGCGTACAGCCACTTTCCTTATCGCAGACGGCGTACAACCTTCGAACGAGGGGCGCGGGTATGTTCTGCGAAAAATTATTCGGCGCGCTATCCGACACGGTCGTATTCAAGGAGCAAAAGGTCCATTCTTCTATTGCATGGTGAAGCACGTAGTCGAATTAATGAAGAATGCCTATCCGGAATTGCAAGATTCGAGGGAGCGAGTTCAAAAGACACTATTCGACGAGGAAGAGAGATTCCTTAGGACCGTTGAGCTTGGATCGGAAAAGCTTGAACAGGAATTCTCGGCTGCTGTCGAAGCAGCTGCAACTCAATCAGGCATAGTCTTGCCAAAGAACGATGACATCGATCCGCTTGTCAAGCGTTCTCTTGATATCGGTGTACTGCAAAAATACGCCAAAGCACCAATCTTTCCTGGCGACCGCGCCTTCCACCTCTACGAGACCTATGGCCTGCCGCTCGATTTCATGGTCGATGCCGCGCGTGATGTGGGCATCGAGTTCGACCTGACCGGTTTCGAAAAGGCACGTGCCGAGGAGCAGGCACGCGCTCGTGCGTCATGGAAAGGCGGAACAAAACAGTCGGCGAGTCCGGCGTTTCGTGATCTGCCGAAGACGCTCTTTGAGGGATACCGGCAGCTGCGATCGGATGGGTGCGAGGTTCTGGCCATCGTCAAAGACGGCGTCGGCGTTCCCGTGGCCGCTCCCGGCGATGTCGTGGAGCTGGTCCTCGATCACACCAGCTTTTACGCCGATTCCGGCGGGCAGGTGGGCGATACGGGCTGGCATTATTCCGACGATCACAACTCGGTTGTCGCAGATGTGAGTGGATGTACCAAACCTGTCCAGGGAGTCTTCGCGCACAAGGCGATTCTGCGCCAGCCGCTGGCTATCGGCGACAAGGTCGACACGGTTGTCGATGCCGATTACCGTTCGGCCACGCGGCGAAATCATACCGGGACGCATCTGCTGCATGCGGCGTTGCGCGAGGTGCTAGGCACGCACGTGAAGCAAGCGGGATCGCTGGTCGACCCCACGCGTCTGCGATTTGACTTTTCGCACTTTACTTCGGTGGCCGATGAGGAGTTGCAGGACATCGAAGACCTCATCAATAAAGAGGTCTTGAACAACATCCGCGTGGAGACGCTGGAAGACGTTCCCATCGACGTAGCGATCAACGAGTACCATGCCATGGCGCTATTCGGAGAGAAGTATGGCGAAAAAGTCCGCGTCGTCAAGATCGGCGACTTCTCAACCGAGCTGTGCGGTGGCACGCACACCGGCGCGACCGGCGAGATTGGCGTAGTGAAACTGCTGGGCGAGGGGTCTATCTCATCGGGCGTACGACGAGTGGAAGCGGTGACCGGTCTGGGCGCTCTGAATGAGTTCCGCCGCGACTACGAAGTCGCGCAACTGGCGGCCCAGCTTTCTCCGAATGCGGAGACGGCTCCGGCGGAAGCGCTGCGCTCGCGCCTTTCCGCTCAGGAAGAGGAGCTGAAAAAGCTCCGCCGCGAACTCGACCAGGCGAGGATGAAGTCGGCGTCTGCATCGGTCTCGAATGCCGGGGAGCAGGCAGTCGAGGTCAAGGGAGTGAAGGTGCTGGCGCAGCGGGTGGACGCCCTCGACCGAGGCCAAATGCGCACGCTGGTCGACAATCTACGCAATAAGCTGGGGTCGGGCGTGGTGGTGTTGGGGTCAGCGCAAGACGGCAAGGTTGCGCTGATTGTTGGTGTAACAAAAGACCTTACGGGCAAGGTACAGGCGGGCAAAGTGGTTGGCGAAATCGCGAAGTTGGTCGGCGGCTCAGGCGGTGGCCGCGCCGATATGGCAGAGGCCGGCGGCAAGGACCCAAGCCAACTGGATGCGGCGTTGAAGCGTGCGGCAGATGTGGTTAGCGCTTTGGTGGGGTGAAAACTCTTGTTAGTCCAATTTCGGGGAGGATCAAATTAAGTCGCAACTGGACGTTGCGATCTGGGTTCCTTCGATTGATGGGGCTTTTGCTGGAACCTATACTTTGAGTGTCTCGTGTCTTCTATGCCGGCTACCCTTGTCCATGCAGGACGTTCTTGCCTGCTTTCGATTGCCGGCGGCCTTTGCCTGCTGATATTTACGAATGCCAGATCACCGGCTGCTTTGCAGCATGGAATAGGCGCACACTCTCCATTTGAAAAGGCGCAGCGCATGCGGGAGGCCCTTGAGGGTCAGCCCGAGCGGCAGCGCACGCGCCGCGACTACGAGCGGGTGGCGGATGCGTACCGGGCGGTCTACCATGGCGATCCTGCGTCAGCCAAGGCCGATACATCGGTTTTGGCGGTGGCGGATCTGCTCGCCGAGGAAGGGCGGGTCTTTCAGGATGAGAAGGCCCTGCGCGATGCAATCGTTCAGTACGAGTTTTTGCGCAATGCCTATCCCTGGAGCCATTATCGTTTCAGCGCGCTGCTCACCGAGGGCGAGATTTATCTGCGCGATTTGAACGATCGCGAGAGTGCCAGGGCGACATTTCAGGAGTTTTTGAGGCTTTATCCGCAGAACCCGCTGGCCAACGAAGCCAGGATCGAGTTGAGCAATCTGTACAAGCCTGCAGGAAAGACCACGCGCGGCGGCGTGACGATTGCGCAGAGTGACTCGGCGGGTGCTGGCACTGGCTCGGGGGCGGTCGCCTCGAGATCCTCACCGTCGGGTCGCCACACGGTGCTGACAGCTGCTATCCAGTCGCAGGAACAGAACACGCCACGGCCCGTGAAGACAGCTCCTTCTACGGCGAACGCTGCCCCTTCGTCGCATCCGGTTTCGACTGCGAAGACACCGCATCCTCCGGAGCAGCAGGTCGCCGAGAACGATATTTCGCCTCCAGCGCAGCGGCCTGCGACTGAGCCATCCCATCCGAGTGAGGCGTCTCTCAACGCGCCGCCTCCACCGCGCAGAGGGAGGCTGCCGCTGGTGACGGGTATTCGGCATTGGTCGACGCCGGTGTACACACGCGTCGCGATCGACTTGCAGGACGAGGTGCAGTATGAAGCGGTTCGCGTGCCGAATCCTGACCGGATTTTCTTTGATCTACACGGTGCGCGCTTGTCGCCTGAACTGATCGGTAAGGCGGACGAGGTTATCGACGACGGCTTCCTGAAGCAGGTTCGTGCAGCACAGTTTTCGAACGACGTGACGCGGATCGTGCTCGACGTGAGCGACGTGAGCGAGTACTCGGCATTCTTCTTGCCGAATCCCTCGCGTTTGATCATCGACGTGCATGGGAGGAAGTCGCGTGCTGCTCCGGTATCCACGGCAGAGGCAGCGCCCATAGCCGTTCCCGCCCCTAAGCCGACCCCGAAGGTGAGTCAGTTATCCCAGCCGGTCGCGAACTCGAGGACCGTTGCCACATTGAAACCGACCATTGGCATCGGATCGGCCACGACTCCGGTAGACGCCCTGGGTGATCCTCTGCCGCCGCCTGCGAAGTCCCTTGCACGGATGATAGCGCCCCGGACCACAGCGCACGTTGTGGTGGACGATGGTGATGACGCATCGCCGATGGCGGATGTTGCTTCGCTCAGCCAGCAGCCGAATCGTGTGAAAGCGACAAAACGGCCAACAACTGCTCCCGTCGTTCAGTCGGTGGCTGGGACCAGTCCGGCGCCGCAATCCAATGAAATGGCCGCGGTGAGCGCGCCTGTTGTTGCTCCGGTGCCGAAAGCACACGCCTCACGCAGTCATGCCGCGAACCCACCGCCGGCCGACATGAGTGCACAGCCAGTTCACGCCGCGCAGCCGACGGCCGATGGACAGCGGTCGATGGTGCGGGCCCTGGGGCTGAAGATCAATCGCATTGTGGTCGATGCCGGCCATGGGGGGCACGATTCGGGAACGCTGGGTCCAGACGGAATCCAGGAAAAAGATGTCGTGCTGGATGTAGCTCTGCGGTTGGGTCAGCTATTGAAGCAGAGGCTGGGCGCGGACGTGATCTACACGCGAGACGACGACACATTTATTCCGCTGGAGACGCGGACAGCGATCGCGAACAAGGCCCAAGCGGATCTCTTCATCTCCGTGCATGCAAATTCGAGTCCCGACGCCTCGGCGCGCGGAGTGGAAACGTACTACCTGAACTTCACGACCTCAGCGGATGCTCTGGAGGTTGCAGCGCGCGAGAACGCGGTGTCAGACCAGTCGATTCATGAGCTCTCCGACTTGGTGAAGAAGATCGCGTTACAGGACAAAATCAATGAGTCACGCGAGTTCGCGTCGGACGTGGACCAGAGTTTGTATGAGGGTCTGGAAGGAGGGAATCCGGGGTTGAAGGATCGTGGAGTGAAGAAGGCTCCGTTTGTTGTGTTGATCGGCGCGAATATGCCGTCGATTCTGGCAGAGATTTCTTTCCTGACGAATCCTAGCGATGCGCAGGAACTGCGCGATGGCAAGTATCGCGAGAGGATTGCGGAGTCACTCTATCACGGCGTAGCACGATACGTGGGGAGCTTGAGCGGTGTGAGGATTGCAGACGCTTCCCCACATGGGGGCGATCGCTGACCGCCGCTTTTGAAGCAGAGGCAGAACCCTGTAATCTGAACTTGTATGCTTGATTTGTCATTTGTCCGCGCCAATCTGGAATTGGTGGAAGAAAAGCTCCGCGATCGCGGACAGGACCCGGCGGGACTACTGGGAGATTTTCGCGCTCTGGACAGGACCCGGCGTGAGCGCATTACCGAAGCCGAACAGCTCAAAGCACAACGCAACAAGCTGAGCGAAGAGGTAGCTCGGCTGAAGAAGTCCGGTCAGGACGCGACGGCGGTGATGGATGAGACGCGCGCGCTGAAGTCGCGATTGGAGTCTTTGGAGGCGGCTGCCGCGGAGGCTGACCAGAACCTATCGGCGATTCTCTTCAATGTCCCGAACCTTCCGCTCGATGACGTGCCGGTCGGCAAGTCCGAGCACGACAACATCGAGGTCAAGCATTGGGGGAAGCCTCCAAAATTCGAGTTTTCTCCGAAGCCACACTGGGAGATCGGGGAAGAGCTAGGTATTCTCGATTTGGAGCGCGCAGCGAAGATTGCGGGAGCGCGTTTTGCGGTCTATTGGCGCGAGGGCGCGCGCCTGGAGCGGGCGCTGGCCAACTTCATGCTAGATGTGCACACGCGCGAGCACGGTTATACGGAAGTTCTGCCGCCGTTCATGGTGAATAGTAAGAGCCTATTCGGCACGGGGCAGTTGCCGAAGTTCGCCGAAGATCTTTTCCACTGCGAAGATGGGCAGACGTATGAGACGGGTGTTTATCGAGACAACGACCACTGGCTGATTCCTACGGCCGAAGTTCCGGTAACGAATCTCTATCGCGACGAGATCCTCGACGGCGCGCAGATTACCACTTCGCTGACTGCGTATACGCCGTGCTTTCGCTCGGAGGCGGGTTCCTACGGGAAGGATGTTCGGGGCATCATCCGCCAGCACCAGTTCCAGAAAGTGGAGCTGGTCAAGTTCACGCGTCCAGAAGACAGCGAAGCAGAACACGAGAAGCTGACGCGCGATTCGGAGACGATTCTGGAGCGCCTTGGTCTGCCCTATCGTAGGATGCTGCTGTGCACAGGTGACATGGGCTTCAGCGCGGCCAAGACCTACGACCTTGAGGTGTGGCTGCCCGGCCAACAGCTCTATCGCGAGATTTCTTCATGCTCGAACTTCGGCGATTTTCAGGCGCGGCGGGCGAATATCCGGTATCGGCCGTCCGGACAGACGAAGACGGCGTTTGTGCACACGTTGAATGGAAGTGGACTAGCTGTCGGGCGAACGTGGCTGGCGATCCTCGAGAACTATCAGCATGCCGATGGTTCGGTGTTCGTACCTGAGGCGCTGGTACCCTATATGGACGGGCAGACGGTCATCCGCGCGAAGGGTAAATGAGCATGTCACGGATTTTGCGAAGCTATTTTTTCTGGACCTACGAGCGCGGCAGCTTTCATTACGACGTTATGGTTACGCTGATTCTGGCGTTCATCTTCCTCACCCCGAGAATCTGGAACTACGGAGACCGTCCGCAGGAACAGAAGCTCGCTGCGGGAAATGTGCTGGTGAAAATCGCCGGTTCAGAGAATTTCGTTTATGAGATACCTGCTGTGCAGATTCACGTGGACAGATCACTCGGGGAGCAGCTTCAACAGAGCGTCGAATCGATCTCAGGACCGGTGGTCGTCGATCGCTTTGAGGCAGTAAAGGAGCCACATGGAAAGACTACCGTCTATCGAGTGTGGGCCCATCGTTAATAGCGGAGCATTCGCGCCTAGCACGCATCCTAATCTCACGGAGTAAGTAAATCTCGTATGAAGAAATTCACTCAGCTGCGCATCGTTGCGGCTCTTTTGATTTTCACGCCTCTTGCAGCGCTGGCGCAGAACGCCGAACTACAGAAGGTCTTGGCCGAAATGGACGCCGCTTCGGCGAAGTTTCAGAGTGCGCAGGCGGATTTTGTGTGGGACCAGTACACGGCAATTGTGCAGAGCCATGATTTTCAAAAGGGAACGATTGCCTTTCGTCGTTCCGGCAACACGACTGAGATGGTAGCGCACGTCAAGACCGACAACGATCAGCCCTCGCCGAAGGATGTGCTCTACAAGGGTGGCGAACTGGACTTTTATCAGCCGAGCCTGAAGCAGGAGACGATCCTGAATGCGGGGGCGAACGTTGAGCGGTATCTGACGCTGGGGTTTGGCGGCAGCGGCAAAGACCTGGCAGCCAACTGGAACATCGCCTATCAGGGAACAGAGATGATCGACGGCGTGGAAACGGCTAAGCTGGATCTGACGCCAAAGCAGCCGGGAGGCAAGAACGAATTCACTCACATTACCATGTGGGTCGATCCCAAGCGGGCTATATCTCTGAAACAGCAAATCTTTCAGGAGAGCGGAGATTCGCGCACAGCGGTCTATTCAAATATCAGACTGAACAGCGTTCCGGCGAGTGCGTTCGCGCTCATGCTTCCTCCGGGAACGACGAAGGTCAGGAAGTAGAGATCGAGACAGGTTCGCGCTGGCCGCTTGCAATGGCGATTGCCGCTAGCGCGATGAGTATCGGGAAACACTCCAGGGTGTAGCGTGGCTCGGGCGCTTCAATGGTCGCTAGAAGAGCACTCCGCAGCACAATGAAAGCTACCATTGCACCGGCTAGGGGCGGCCAGCGTCTTAAGCCCAGGGCAGCGCCGATCAAATATAAAAGATTCAGCGCAGCGTAGGCGGCGGCAAAGATAGTCTCCGATTCGTGATGGTCATAATCCCACCAGCGCAGCTCGATCCAGAGCAGTTCGGTTCGCGGCCGCAGCCACATATCCGCGAGACGCGCCAACGGCAATGACAGGTAATAGCGAAGAGGGTGTCTGCGAATTCGATCTGTTGCCAGCTGGGAGAAACGCCCGTCTAATGAAGGGGTTAGGGAGATAGTCTTGTTGTAGTCGTCGAGCAGCTGCCGGGTTTGCTCGTACTGTGCCGGAGAATCAAAGGCGCGCGACGGCAGCTTGGCGATGTCGATCACATCGGTATCGGCGTTCCAATAAACTTCCCAGGTACAGGCGAGGTCTACGCAGACGGTCTTTGTCCAGCGATTGAAGCCGGGATTGTTGGGTTCGCCTGGGTCTGTGGCGTAGCGCGGGGCGAGCGGCTGAAAAACGTGGAAGGTGCGCCAGTTGCGCATGGTCCATGGAATGAAAGGAAGCACCGAAAGCACGGCTGCCACAGCGGCATACCGCGTTATGCGTTTTGCGCCCCAGCGCTTGCGTCCGTACCACACCATGGCGGGGCACAACGCGACGGCAAGAAGCGCGCCATCGGGGCGAAGCAGAGCGGCGTAACTCCAGGCCAGGGCCTGGAGCAGCGCCCACCTCCATTGAGGAGACTCCTCGTCGGCTTGGAGAAAGCGGGACAGGGCATAAAAGGCAACGGAGATCCAGAAGATCTCGAGCGTTTCCGTGAGAGGAGCAGCGGCGTAGTTTGCCGTGAACGGGCAGAGGAGAGCGAGCCAGAGCGCCCACCATGCGGCTCTTCGATTCCAGATGCGCCGCGTGAATGCCGCGATCAGGATGCAGGATGCTAGGTCGACGACGGTCTGCAGGAACATGACCGCGTGGTAGTGTTCCATGCCGAAAAGCTTGAAGCATAAGGCAAGGAACTGCGGATATCCGGGCAGACGGATGAGCGTGGGACGGAGCTCTCCGCTGGTCGTCGATCCATAGACGCCATGCAGCATCCAGTTTTTCGCGATGCTGCCGTAGACGAGCGGATCGCCTTGAACTTCGGGGTAAGCGTGGATAAACCAGAGCCGCAGCGCAGCACCTGCGACGAGTGCCACGATCCCAATCCACCACTTTCGGGGTAGCGCAACGCGCATGAAGATGAATCATACAGGGGGCGGAAAGAATCTAGAAAACACGCACCCTAAACTAACGTAAACTGGAAGCTAGCACTAAAGTATTGCCTTAAAGCCAAGGATAAAGGAATAACTTTGTGCCGTAACCTGGGTTTAAAAATAACAGCCCTATGAAGCAAATTTTCTACGACCCACAACGTAAGCGATGGAAGCGTCTGCGCCGCATCATGGACGCTCTCGGCGTTGTCTCGACGGTCGTGCTGGTCATTTTCTTCTTTAGTGTTGTGAAGCGCCAAACGCTGCCCGAGCTGTTGCTCCCCACGCAGAAGCGGAATTATAAGGCGCTCAAGGACCCTGCGGGTGATCCTCTCAAGAAGAGCGCACCTCGCCCTGCGCGCCGGAAGACCCATCGCCGGCCTTCGGAAATTCCTCTAAACGGAGATGAAGGGCTGCGTGCGGCCTTCTATACGAACGATGAAGCGAGCTATTCGTCACTCAAGGCGCACATTCATCAGATCGATCTGCTCTTTCCCGACTGGCTGCACGTGTTTGCGCCGAACGGTGACCTGATAGCCTCGACGTCGCTTTATCCGGTCAACCTTTATAAGGTGGTGGACAAATCAGGGGTTCACGGCGTGGATCCCCAGAACAAGGTTCAGCGTGTGATTGTGGCTGCCAAGGAAGACACCGAAGTCTTCCCCATGCTGAACGACTATAACCCTGCTGATTCCCAGTGGCATGGCGACACGATCGGAAAGATGCTGAAGAGTCCGGCTGCGCGAGAAAATCTGCATCATCAGATCGACAAATTTCTGGCCGCAAACCTAAACTATCACGGCATTTGCTTAGACTTCGAACAGGTTCCGGACTCAGATCTGAAGCTCTATACCGAATGGGTTGGTGAGCTTTACAGCGACCTCCATGCGAAGAATCTGCGTATTTACGTGGATGTAGAGGCTAGCGCTGACGATTGGGTGATGAAGGCTCTTGCCAAGAACAGCGATGGCGTCATCCTGATGAACTACGACCAGCATGAAGAGCAGAGTGGACCGGGTCCGATTGCCGCTCAGGACTGGTTCGAAAACAACCTGAGACGCGCTCTGAAGGCCGTTCCCAAGCAGAAGCTGATCTGCGGGATGGGCAGCTATGGATACGACTGGGCAGTTCCTCTCCCGAAAAAGGGCCAGAAGCCTTCGGATCACGTAGCGAACGTGGATGATCTCAGTGTGCAGGAGGCATGGCAGCGAGCTTCCGACGCTGACGCTGATGTCCGTCTCGCAGGCGACGAATTGAACGCGCACTTTGCCTATGACGACGAGGACGCACAGATGCGTCACCAGGTGTGGTTTCTCGATGGCGTGACCGCACTCAACGAATTGCGTGCCTCGCGCCAGATGGGGATAAGCACATTCGCATTGTGGCGCCTGGGCATCGAGGATGGATCACTGTGGTCAGTGTGGGATCACCCGAGCGCGAAGGATGCGCCTCACCAGCTTACGGTGGTTCCTCCGGGCAACGATGTTGATACGGAAGGTGAGGGCGACATCCTGCGCGTCATAGCGCGTCCGCAGGCCGGCAGCCGGGCGATCGACATGGATGCCGATAACTTCACGATCACCGATGAGCGCATGGAGGCCTTGCCGCGGTCGTACGTTATCCAGCAATACGGCTACCAGCCCAATAAGCTTGCGTTGACCTTTGACGACGGCCCGGATCCCAACTGGACGCCAAAGGTTCTTGATGTGCTGAAGCAGTACAACGTGAAAGCCACGTTTATGGTGATTGGCGAGCAAGCGCAGGACAACGCCGGTTTGTTAAAGCGTTACGTGCGCGAAGGCCACGAGATCGGCAACCACACGTACACGCATCCTGACATCAGCGAAATATCTGACCGTCAGATTGAGTGGCAGCTGAATCTTACTGAGCGGCTCTTCGCCTCCAGGCTCGGCGTCCAGCCGCTCTACTTCCGTCCGCCGTACTCGATCGATCAGGAGCCGGACACGAATGACCAGGCCGCCCCCGCCGATCGTATCCAGCAGATGGGCTATACCATTATCGGTAACAAGATCGATACCGACGACTGGAACGAGCATCCGCACAAGACACCGCAGGAAATCACTGACAATGTGCTCGCACAGCTAGCGGTCATGAAGGACAAGCCGTGGTTTCGGGGCAGCATCATCCTACTGCACGACGGGGGCGGTGATCGCTCGGCGACTGTCGCCGCGTTGCCTCTGCTGATTACGACACTCCGTGCCAGGGGCTACGACCTGGTGCCGGTCTCAGAACTTATGGGCAGGACCACTGCTGAAGTCATGCCGCCCATCTCACCCCGGATGCGCTGGCAGGCGCGTATTGACTCGGTTGCCTTTTTCTTCCTGTCCTTCTTCAGCCATTTCGTTGTAGATGTCTTCTTCCTGGGCGATGTGCTAATGAGCGGAAGGCTGATCCTGGTGGGCATTCTGGCTCTGATTGCTCGTTTGCGCCGCCGCCGCGTTCCGCTCGGTGAATACGCTCCGCAGGTTGCGGTGCTCATTCCGGCATACAACGAAGAGTCGGTAATTGTCCGGACGATTCGCTCGGTGCTCAATTCCGACTACAAGAATATCCGCGTCATCGTAATCGACGACGGATCTACGGATGACACCTTTGAGGTGGCGCGTGGAGCGTATCGGGGGGAACTTTCCACCGGCAAACTGACGGTGCTCACTAAGCCGAATGCGGGCAAAGCCGAGGCGCTCAATTTTGCCCTGCAACACCTGGACGAAGAAATATATGTCGGCATCGACGCTGACACGGTTATCGCGCCAGATGCGGTCTCGAAACTGGTAGTCCATTTTGCCGATGAGCGAGTTGGCGCCGTGGCCGGAAACGCGAAAGTCGGCAATCGTGTGAACACCTGGACGCGCTGGCAGGCGCTGGAATACATCACCAGCCAGAACTTTGAACGTCGCGCGCTGGATTTGTTTAACGTGGTCACGGTTGTTCCCGGAGCAATCGGTGCGTGGCGCACGGGCGCGGTTCTTCGCGGCGGGAGCTATCCGATCAACACCGTCGCCGAAGACGCAGATCTCACGATGAATCTGCTGGAACAAGGCTACAAGGTGATCTACGAAGACCAGGCGCTTGCTTTTACCGAAGCGCCCGTGAACGCACGAGGGTTGATGCGCCAACGCTTCCGCTGGTCGTTCGGAACTCTGCAAGCTGTCTTCAAGCACAAGCAGGCCTTTCGCAGGAATCCGGCAATGGGGCTATTTGCGTTGCCCAACATCCTTATTTTCCAGATTCTGCTGCCGCTCGTCTCGCCATTCATCGATCTGATGTTCATCGCAGGCGTCATTCATTTCCTCATCGACCGTCATTTCCATCCGGAGGCTGCCAGCGCCGCGAGCTTCGAGAAGCTGCTGACATACTTCCTTGCGTTCCTGATTATCGACTTTGTTACCTCGACGCTGGCTTTCTCGCTCGAACGCCGCCATCCAGCCAACAAGGGAGATAAATGGCTGCTCTTCCACATCTGGCTTCAGCGCTTCGCATACCGGCAGATTTTTTCCATCGTGCTGTTCAAGACTCTGAAGCGCGCGATCGATGGGCGCCCATTCGCTTGGGATAAGATTCAGCGCACTGCCAAGATGTCTCTCCAGACCGAACGAATTACGGCGGGGGGGTAGATCCAGCAGCCCAGGGCCCCAGACGCCCGGTTGAGATAGCACGCGACGCCTTCTCAGAACGCGAACACCAAAAACGGGATAAACTGGATAGTTATGGCTACCGCCGAAGTCTCTACCGTCATCCTGCCCCGCTCTCCGCAAGGCGAGTTTAAGAACGAACCCTTCATCGATTTCTCCAGGCACGAAAATGTCCATGCGATGAAAGAGGCGCTCACGCACGTGGGCGACATGCTTGGCCACGAGTATGAGCTAATCCTTGGAGGCGAACGTCTGCGGACTGCGGGCAAGATCGAGTCACGCAACCCGGCTCGGCCTGCGCAGATTGTGGGTCTTCACCAGAAGGCGGGCGCAGAGCATGCCGAGCAGGCCGTGCAGGCTGCTCTCCGCGCCTTTGCTACCTGGCAGTTCGTTCCTGTCGAAGAGCGCGTCTCCCTGCTGCTGAGCGCGGCGCAGATCATTCGCACCCGCAAGTTCGAGTTCTGTGCGTGGCTCACCTATGAAGTCGGCAAGAACTGGGTAGAAGCCGACGCCGATGTAGCCGAGACCATCGATTTCCTCGAGTTTTATGCACGTGAGGCATTGCGCCTTGCCGGAGCTACCACGCCCATCCAATATCCAGGCGAGCGCAACCAGCTGATCTACATTCCTCTGGGCGTCGGCGCGGTGATCCCGCCGTGGAATTTTCCCTTTGCCATTATGGCGGGCATGACGGCTGCGGCCATTGTTACCGGCAACACCGTCATTCTCAAGCCGTCGAGCGACTCGCCGACCATCGCCGCCCGATTTGTGGATGTGCTGGAAGAGGCTGGGATGCCGCCGGGCGTGGTGAACTTTTGCCCTGGCTCGGGTGCCACGTTTGGCAATGCGGTTGTCGAGCATCCCAGGACGCGCTTTATCGCCTTCACCGGCTCAAAGGAAGTAGGACTCGATATTCACGAGCGGGCGGCGAAGACCCAGCCCGGCCAGATATGGATTAAGCGCACGGTTCTGGAGATGGGCGGCAAAGACTCGATTGTCGTCTCCGCCGACGCCGATCTGGATCAGGCAGTGGAGGGCACGGTCGCGGCGGCCTTTGGTTTTAGCGGCCAGAAGTGCTCGGCGTGCTCCCGCGCGATTATCGAGGAGCCGCTCTACGATGTGTTTGTCGAGCGCGTTCGCGAACGTGTGGCGAAACTGACGGTGGGTGATCCGTCGACGAATCCAAATATGGGTCCGGTTGTAAATGAGAGCGCGCTCAAGACGATTCTGGATTACATAGCCGTTGGAAAGAAGGAAGGACGGTTGATTGCGGGCGGTGAGACGGTGGAAACCCCCGAAAAAGGTTACTTCCTCCAGCCTACGGTAATTGCCGATGTTGCTCCCGGCGCTCGCATTTCCCAGGAAGAGATCTTCGGCCCCGTTCTGGCAATTCTGAAAGCGCGCGATTACGACGACGCGCTAGCGATCGCGAACAATACTGAATTCGGACTGACTGGCGCGGTCTATTCAAGAGACCACGAGAAGCTCGATCGCGCGCGCCACGAATATCATGTGGGGAATCTCTACCTCAACCGCAAGTGCACGGGCGCGATGGTCGGAGCGCATCCCTTCGGCGGCTTCAATATGTCCGGAACCGATTCGAAGGCGGGTGGTCCAGACTATCTTTACTTATTTACTCAGGCTAAATCCGTTGCGGAGAAAATACGGCCGTCCTAGAAATGTACGCTTGGCAGTGTTCAATTCCGGGCATTTGACATGAGCCAAAGACTTGCGCACAATAGGCCGAGTCCGTGGAGACAGTTGTTGGCAAAGATCCTCTGCGTGGATGACGATCCAGACGTCGTCTCGCTAAAACGAAAAATACTGGAACAGGCAGGTTACGAAGTAACGACCTGCATTTCTGCCGAGGATGCGATTCGAGAAATTGAGCGAGTCGCTTTTGATGCTGTGGTGACAGATTGGCGATTGGGCCACGAACGTGGCCGCGCCATCGTCGAAGCGGCAAAGGCGCATTCGACTGCCCCCGTAGTGGTTGTGTCTGGATATGTTGCCGAGGCATTTCAGGCCGCGGAGCCGATGGCGGACATATATCTGGAAAAGCCTGCGGATCCTCGCGAGCTCGTGCAGATATTAGACACTCTGCTCCAGGCGAGGACGGTTCGAAGCCACGATTGTTCGGCTTAATTGGCTTGCATGATCAGGTCTCCAGCCGCCGCCGCAGCCTCGGCCAGCATGCGATGGTGAATAGTGAACAGCGCAAGTTCCAGCCGGTCGGAAACTCCGGTCTTGTCGTAGATACTACGTAAATAGTTCTTGATAACCTGCTCAGTCGTAGTCAGGCGCATAGCGATTTCCTTGTTCTTGCAGCCCTGCACAATGAGCGCGACGATCTTCATTTCCTTGGGGGTGAGGCGATCTCGAACCCGCGCGCCCACCCGGTCTTCTTCCTGAGCTGCTGTTCCCGATCCAGCCATCTGCACGCCGCGCTCGCCACGGACGACACGGCGGGCGCAGTCGATCAGCGCTGGACCGCTCACCGAGCGATGTGCAGCGCCATGCACGCCTGCGGAGAGATAAACGCTTGTAGACTCGCTATTTTCGGCAATCACGATACAAAGGCTGCCCTGGGAGCGAACGCGCTCCACGAGCTGATGTATGTTTAGGTTTAGCGCGGACGCGAACAATAACGTCGCTCCTCTGAATGCTTCCAAAACTTGATAAAGCCGTTCCGCGTCGCCGCACTGCGCGATGATGCGGAAGTCATCCTCCATGGTTAGAACTCTCGCCGTTCCTGCGCGGAATATCGCCTGATTGTCTGCCAGAATTATCTTATTCATACTCTCCGTGCCATCCTTTTTCACCAAAACCGAGACTCGGCGCGGCGAGCGCGCAAAGTTCTCTCAAATGATCGATTACATGGCAAGCGCGACATTTCCGCATACACAACTTATCGACTCAAGGCAATCCTGCATACTCGGTGTATCTGAAATAGACACTCTGAGTACCAAATCATAACTTCGTTGTATAAAGTTATGACTAAGAACACTATGGTGCTTGATAAATATGCAAACAGGCTAACCGAGAATCATGAAGTTTGAAAGAAAAAAGTACCCTGAACGCTAACATTGTTTCCTTGACGGGGACAGGAGATCGCGTTTACCCGTTCGACCCCAGACTGGTAATACACTGGGTCAATGGGGAAGCCAGTCATTCTCGCCGTAGACGACGACGTCAGCGTTCTTGAGGCCGTCATCCAGGACTTGCGCCGGAAGTATGGCGCGGGATACCGCATCCTGCGTGCAGGTTCTGGACAAGCGGCCCTCGACACATGCCTTCAACTCGAGCAGCGGGGCGATGCAGTCGCGCTATTTCTCTCCGATCAACGCATGCCGGGAATGTCGGGTGTGGACTTTCTGGAGAAGACGCAGAAAATCTACCCGGACGCCAAGCGGGCCTTGCTGACCGCCTACGCCGATACAGAGGCCGCGATCAGAGCTATCAACGCAGCTAAAATCCACTACTACCTGACCAAACCCTGGGATCCGCCTGAAGAGCAGCTCTATCCGGTATTGGACGACCTGCTTGAGGCATGGAATGAAGGCTATCGCGCACCTTTTGAAGGTCTTAGGGTGGTAGGTCCGCGTTGGTCATTGCAGGATCACCAAGTGCGCGATTTTCTGTCCCGCAATCAGGTTCCTTACGTGTGGCTCGATCCGGAGCGGGACGGCGAGGCCTTCGATCTTCTGACTCGTTACAAGCTTGATGATCACCATTTACCGGCCGTGCTCTTTCCCGACGGATCGTCGCTCGTACAGCCCACCCAACAGGCACTGGCGGAGAGAGTTGGGCTGAGTACCCACGCGGCCAGCGATTTTTATGACATGGTGGTGATTGGAGCGGGGCCGGCGGGACTGGGGGCTGCCGTGTATGGCGCATCCGAAGGCTTGCGCACGCTGGTGATCGAGCCGGAGGCGCCGGGTGGACAGGCTGGATCGAGTTCTCGCATTGAGAATTATCTCGGCTTCCCATCAGGGCTGAGCGGAGCGGATCTTGCCCGGCGTGCCTATGTACAGGCATCGCGCTTCAAGGCCGAATTCCTTACGCAATGCGCGACCGGCATTCGTACGGAAAACCAATACCGGCTGGTTCGCCTGGGCGACGGCCGCGAGGTGTCCTGCCGCGTGTGCTTGATCGCGATTGGTGTCAACTACCGACGTCTTGACGCTCCGGGAATCGAGCGGCTCACGGGGTTGGGCGTCTACTATGGGGCTGCCCTCGTCGAAGCCCGCTCCTGTAAAGACGAGCACGTCTATATCGTCGGAGGCGCAAATTCGGCGGGGCAGGCAGCCATGCATTTTGCAAAGTACGCCGGTCAGGTAACGATGCTGGTTCGCGCTGAATCGCTCGAAAAGACCATGTCGAAATATTTGATCGATCAGATCGCTCAAACATCCAATATAACGGTGGAGATGCGCGCACAGGTGGTTGAGGCCATGGGGGAGAGCCGGCTCGAGTGCCTGAAAATCCGGACATTCAGCGGGGAGCAAGTGCGCTCGGCTTCATCACTATTTGTATTCATAGGAGCGGCGCCGACGACCGGTTGGCTGCCCGAAGATGTCATGCGCGATCCGAACGGTTTTGTTCTCTCCGGTCCGGACCTCAAGGTGGAAAGCAAGTTACCGCGCAGCTGGAAGGAAGACCGGGAGCCCTTCCTGCTCGAAACGAGCTTGCCAGGGGTTTTTGTGGCGGGCGACATAAGGCACGGCTCGGTAAAGCGTGTGGCCTCCGCCGTCGGCGAGGGATCGATCGCCGTGCAGTTTATGCATCAATATTTGGCACGTTTTTAGAGTGACGAGAAAAGCGAATCGATGGAAGAGAAGCAGACTAACCTGAGCACGAAAACGATTCCCGCGCAGCAGCTGCTTGCGCAAATACGGCAAATACCTATCTTTCAGCAGACCCAAGAGCGGGATCTCCAGTGCCTTGGGGATGTCGAACTGGTCGAAGCGCCGGCAGGCTCGCTACTCTTCGACCGAGGCGACAAGGACCTGTTCTTTTGGATATTGCTTACGGGTGAAGTGCGCGTAACCAAGCCCGAGGCTGACGGCGGAGTAACGCTGCTCGGCGCGCTCAAGGAAGGCGATACGTTCGGTGAGGTTCCACTTCTCACTGGAATCGCGTCAGCCCCGGCACGCGGCGAAGTGATTACCGCGAGTCACCTTGTGCGCGTGAGTCCAGCCTCCTTTTGGAGCCTCATGGGAACCTGCCCCGTGGTGCGCTCCGGAATTCTGATCAATATGGGCCGGCGTCTGGAGGCCTACCAGGTGCTCACCCTGCATCGTGAAAAGCTTATCTCGCTCGGCACACTTGCTGCTGGCCTTATGCACGAGCTCAACAACCCTGGAGCCGCTGCTCGCCGCGCATCCTCCCAGTTGCGTGAAAATCTTGTTCGCCTGCAGCAGATAAGCCTTCGATTCACTCGCACTCCGCTCACGCCGGAACAAAAAGACTGCCTGCGCGAGTTACAGGAGGAGGTTTTGAAGTTCGAGAAACCTGCGGCAATGAGCACGCTCGAGCAAGCCGATGCGGAAGATGAATTACTTGGCTGGCTGGAGAGCATTGGGGTGGAGAACGCCTGGCAACTGGCTCCTACGCTGGTGGCCGTGGGCTGGCAGCGCGAAGATATTGAATGCGCTCATGCGGCTTTCCCGTCCGAGTTTCTTTCCGATGCGCTCAACTGGCTGATGTCGCTCATTTCGAGCATGCAACTGGTGGGAACTATCGAAGAGAGTATCACCCGCATCACCGACCTGGTGATCGCCGTGAAGAAGTATGCCTATGACGACAAGAATCGCGAGCGTGAAATCGATGTGCATGACAGCATACAGAGCACGCTGACTATCCTCGCTCACAAGTTCCGGTATAAGCAGATCGCCATTGAAAAGCGATTTGCCGCGGAGATGCCCACAATCAAAACCACCGGGACGGGCCTGAGCCAGGTGTGGACAAATATTCTCGATAATGCGATCGACGCTTCGCCCGAAGGCGGCAAAATCGTTATCCGCACCTGGACTGAAGGCGAGCAGGCCTTTATCGGTATCTCCGATCAAGGATCCGGGATAGCCCCGGAACATCGCGAGCAGATCTTCGAGCCTTTCTTCACGACCAAACCGCAGGGCATCGGTACGGGCCTGGGCCTGGACATCGCTCACCGCATCGTCGTAGGTCAATTCAGAGGAACCATCACGTTCACCTCCGAGCCGGGCAACACCGAATTCATCGTTGGACTGCCCGCGGGGAGATAAACGCCCGCGGGCTTCGGTCGCTGCTGACATCGTCAGGGTTGCCGCGAAGAGTCTTCGCACAATCCTAGCTAGCGAGGCTTTTTCGCTCGCTTTCCCGCGCATGATGTAAAACTTGTTTGTGCCCGCTGACCGCGGGATGCCGAGTTTATCGAGAAAGCGTTGGCTGTGGGCATCCCGCACGACTCGCTGGTGGGGGTTCTCTCTCCGCGCAGGGCTGGCCGGAAAAGGAAGTCTACAATGCTCTCGCCGACCACTATCGGTGGCTGACCGGAGTCGATATTCCGCGCCGGTCCGGCGCCGGAACTTCAGCCAGAGAGGCGGATCGAGCGATCGAGCTGCTCGAATCGAAGAACGGAAGGTTTTTCGACACCGGGGACACGGTCGTGAACGCGAACGGCCGTGAACTGCTGACCGTACTGGCAGAGCAACTCAGCAGCGTGCCCAACAGCATCTCCATCGAAGGGCATACAGATTCGCTGCCCTATGCCAATGACAAGGGCCATGGGAACTAGGAGCTTTCCGCAGACCGCGCCAATGCCGCGCGCCGTCTGATCGAAGACAAGGGGCTTCGCCGCAATCAGGTTTTCCAGGTGCGCGGCTACGCGGATCAGCGCCTGCGTCTGCCAAATAATCCCCTCGATCCTTCGAATCGCCGCGTTTCTCTGATCGTGCAAAATCTCGACGCACCGTGACCATCAGACGGCGCGTCCGTGAAGGAGTCAGCGATATCAGCGTCCCCTGTAGCCAACATCGCCGCGAAACCTGCTGCAGCCGTGCCCGCGAAGGCGCCTGCTCCACAAAGTGCAGCGGCGCAGCTTCTCGCCAGGCTGCATGCACACTAGGGCCTGTTAACAGTGCTCTGGGGCGATTCAGTTCCAGTTATTCCGCGCCGCGCAGGGCCGGCATCCGCACGAACGCCGGATGATTAACTCGACGGGCAGCACAATCCTGTTGCCATCCTTGGGGAATTCATCCTGCTTGAGCCGGTCGAAAAGGAGGCTGGCGGCGACGCGGCCCACCTCATACACGGGCTGCCGCACAACCGTCAGGTTGGGATAAAGGATTTCCGCGAGCTCGAAGTCATCAAAGCCGATCAGCGCCACTTCCTCGGGAATCTTTACCCCCAGATCCAGCAGCGCGCGTAGTGTGTAGCGTGTGGTCAGGTTGTTGAAGCAGAAGAAGGCAGTTGGTGGAGTCTTCTCACTCATCACACCGGCGATCACCGCCGATGTCAATTCCTGGGAGGCGCATGTGAAAGAAGGTTCCGCGTGCAGGCCGGCTTCGAGCATGGCGCGACGATAGCCCTCGAAGCGTGCGCGCACGGTGTATAGCTGCTTGTTGAGCCCGATGAAAACGACCCGCCTGTGGCCGTGCTCTTTAATCAGGTGCTGAACGGCACGTTTGGATCCACCTTGGTTATGCACCAGAACGGTATCGAATCTCCGGTCCTGCACAGGGCGATCTAACGTGACGATGTGCGTGTTGTCGAACTCGGCGCGGCTGAGTCGCGAACGACGCGCGTCGGCAGGAATCACGATGAGCCCGTCCACGCGCCGTTGCAGCATCAACTCGGCCTCGGCGAACTCCGAGTCGGCATCTTCATTGGATGTGGTGAGAATGACCGAGTAGTTATTTTCTTTGGCGACCGTATTGATCGCATGCGCGATGGTTGCGAAGAACGGATCGTAAAGATACGGAACGATAATGCCGATGGTCCGCGATTTCAAGCCGCGAAGTGCTCGCGCCATCTCATTCGGGCGGTATCCAAGCTTCTCGATAGCCTGATAGACGCGTTCCGCAGCTTTCGCCGAGACGGGCGCCGATTCATTCAGGACGCGCGAGACGGTCATGGTTCCCACGCCGGCCACGCGGGCTACGTCATTCATCGTTGGCTTGCGATCCATACCGCTCTCTCAGTGATGTTGCTTACCAGCCAGCGGCACTGGATACAAACGTATACATCACATTGTTCATTTCAAATAGACTGCGTCAAGGGCATAGTGACTCAACCGTGTCCTGATGAGCTGAATTGACGTTTTGCCCGGAGATTAAGTTCGTGTCATACAATACACTTTCCTTTCGGAGAGCTTATTCTATGCGCAGAGCTGCGCTGCTGATGGTGCTTCTTGCCACTTTTCAGATTTCTTTTGCGCAAAGCCCGGCATTTGAACGTGCGGCCTCTCTGCAGCATGGCATCAATCTCTCTGGATGGTTCGCCAGCTCCGGCGATTTATCTCAGCAGCATTTCGACACATTTACGAATGAGGCCGATCTGAAGTTGATCCATGAGATGGGTTTTGACTCCGTCCGCCTGGGCGTGGAGCCGTCGCTCATCGTGCGCCACGGGCAACTCAATCCCGCAAACCCCGACGCCGTCGCGCACCTCGATCGCTCCATCGACCGGGCTCTGGCCAATCATCTCGCGGTGATGCTTTGCGTCTTTCCCAATGACGACTACAAGCGCAACTTGGCGACTGAGCGCGGAGTAGACGACTTCGTCTTGCTCTGGCGCGTTCTGGCCGCTCACTTCAGCAAAACCGATCCCGACAAAGTGTTCTTTGAGCTGATGAATGAACCCGAAGTGCAGGACCCCTATCGCTGGATGGGGGTCCAGGCGCGTGTGGTGGAGGCGATTCGCGGGGTGGACACCGATCACTCCATTATTGCCACGGCCGCGAACTATTCCAGCCTCCCCGACCTACTCCAGCTCGAACCTCTGCGCGACGCGAACGTGATCTACAACTTTCATTTCTACGAGCCATACCAGTTCACGCACCAGGGAGCGTCCTGGGGATCGAGCGAATGGGTCTTTTTCAAGGACATCCCCTATCCGGCGACGCCGGACACGCTGGCCGCGCAGATGAAAAACGTTCCCAGCGACCCCGCCCGCTACAATCTGTTTCTTTACGGGACCGGCGGATGGGGCCGCCAGTCCATTTCGGCGCGGATTGCCTTCGCCGCTGCCTGGGCAGGTGAACGCAAGGTTCCGCTCATCTGCAACGAATTCGGGGCTTACCGTGACACGGCGGACCCGGCCTCGCGCGCCCGCTGGATCGGCGATGTCCGCTCCGCCCTCGAAGAAAATCACATTGGCTGGGCCATGTGGGACTACCGCGGCAACTTCGGTGTCGTGGAACACAGTAGCACCCAAATCACGCCGGATCCCGCAATCCTCCGCGCCCTTGGTCTGAATGCAGACGCGCGCCCCGTCGCGGTCAACGCGCCGTAACTGCAATTAGATAAACCGCGCGAACTTCTGCCGTCGTGCTTCCCAGTCGTCGGTCGAGAAGAGCCTCGGCCCCACCTCAATCAACCGCGGTAGCATGTTAAAGACTGTCACCGGATTCCATGGCTTTCCGGCGCGCGTGCGGAAGCCCTTTTCGTTCAGATCGCTGGCCACGCTCGAAATGGGAAAATCCTGCACCAGCAACTCCATCATCAGCACCAGCGCGGCGTTCTCGTGAGGATCGACCTCCAGTCGCTGGCAGTCATCGGAGATGCGCAGTCCATAGGGAATCTCTTCGTTGAATGCGCCCTCGGAAGGAGCCTCGTTCGCCGGCAGCTCCCGCCGCCACTCGATCGAAACCAGTTGCCAGCCCGCCGCTGTTCTCTGCCGCATAATGTCCGAACTAAACGGCCCCGAAATCACATCGCGAATCCGCTCAAAATGCGCCATCCCCGCCTCCCGGTGTATCAGCCTACACTTCAGCAGTGGAGTTATCAGCAACTTGCGGACCAAGGCCCAAGCTACAGAACATGATCCGTAAGCTCAAGCAGGACAATCAGATTGGCATGTCGTGACGAGGCTAGTGCAAGACGGCCGCTGTCCAATCTTGAGAATCAATGTTCACGGACGGACACAGTATCCGGGTCGATTCGATACGAATGATTTTTCGAGTTTTCACAGAGTAGACTGGGGTAGCACAACAAACGCAATTTGAGGTTGATTGTGGATCACTACGTTGAACGAGTCGTTGACCTTACAGACCCCGACGCAAACCAGATCTACAACCTGAGCATTGAAGAAGCACGCAGGCTCCTGCTAAAGCAGCCGCCGGAAGCCGTGCGCGGAATAGAGGGTTCCTTCGCTCTTCTTGCCCGGTCAGGCAAGACCGTCAAAATGGCACGCTCCCTCGACCGGCCCATGCGCTATTTCCTGGCCAAGCGCTCTGAAGGCCCTGCACTGGTCGTAGCTCATCGTATCGACACCATTTTTGACTGGCTCAAGTCCGAGGGGCTGGATAGGCAATTTCACCCCAGTTACACGCGAATGGTGCCGGCCCATTACGTCGTAGAACTCCAGCTCATCGGATGCCCCGACCCCGATCCCCTTTACGCTCGTTTTTTTGATCCAACTTCTGGAACCCTGCCCGCTAACCTTGATGAGATTGGCCGCACCTATATCTCTGCGCTCGCCAAAGAGATCTCGCAGTGGCTAAAAACTATTCCTGCGCAACAACCAATTGGCGTCTGCTTTTCCGGCGGCATCGATAGCGGTAGCGTCTTCCTCACGACGTACTACGTCATGCGAAAGGTCGGCATGAATCCCGCCCGATTGAAGGCATTTGTACTCGATCTCGGCGATGGGCCCGATCTCCAGCAGGCGCACGCCTTTCTCGATCGCCTGGGGCTCTCGCTGTTTCTCGAACCGATCGAGGCCCACGTATCCGAGCTCGATGCAGGCGACACCATCCGCATCACCGAAGACTACAAACCCCTCGATATCGAGTCGGCAACCATGGCCATTGCTCTCTGCCGGGGAATCCGCGAACGCTATCCGGAGTGGCGCTACCTGATAGATGGCGATGGTGGCGACGAAAATCTTAAAGACTATCCCATCGAAGAGAATTCGGAGCTCACCATTCGCAGCGTCATCAATAACCAGATGCTCTATCAGGAAGGCTGGGGCGTCGGAAAGATCAAGCACTCCCTCACCTACAGCGGCGGCCTCAGCCGCTCCTACACCCGCACCTATGCTCCAGCCCATCATTTTGGCTTCAAAGGCTTCAGCCCTTACACCAAACCGAGGGTTATTGCTGTTGCTGAGGCGATTCCCTTCATCGACCTGACGAAGTACGATGTCGACCGCCTATATGAACTGAAAGGTGAAATCGTCTCGCGAGGCGTTGCCGCCGTCACCGGTTTGTCAATGCCCGTCTTTCCCAAGCGGCGCTTTCAGCATGGTGCGCTGCCTGAGGATGCCCTGCATTCGCGCCTTCCATACCGCGAAGTCGAGTACCGGAGGCAATTCCTGTCGATCTATGAATGAGAGACATGGGAATGGGAGACGTGGGGAATGAGTGACGCGGGAATGAGAACCTCGTTGCCGTCTTCCTATCCCCCGTCTTTGTATCCAAAGACTCGCATGGACCGCGACGTGTGGATCCTTGCACGCCGTCCCGTGCGAAATGCTCTCGACCCTTCACAGCCCTACGCCTTCTTCGTGGAAGACGAATGCTCAGCAGATGGAGAAATCGTCTCAGTGGCCACGGTCTTCCTCACCAATCGCGAATGCCCATGGCGATGCCTGATGTGCGATCTCTGGAAAAACACGCTGACCGAGACCGTGCCGGGAGCCATCCCCTCCCAGATCGACTACGCCCTCGAACACCTTTTACCCGTGCGTCATATCAAGCTCTACAACAGCGGCAGCTTCTTCGATACGCGGGCCATTCCCATGCAAGACCATCCGGCCATCCTGAGTCGGGTAGCCTCATTCGAACGAGTTATCGTGGAATGCCATCCCGCACTTGTTAGCGAAAGCTGCTTCCGATTTAACGACCAGTTGACCGGCCGGCTGGAAGTCGCAATGGGCCTCGAAACTGTCCATCCTGAAATCCTCGAACGGCTGAATAAAGGAATGACCAGCGATCAGTTCGCCACGGCGGCTTCCCGTCTGCGCGAACACAATATCGATCTGCGTGTCTTCATCCTGGTGAAGCCTCCGTTCATGCGGCAGCAAGAAGCGCTGTATTGGGCCGAGCGCTCTCTCGATTTCGCCTTCGCTTGCGGTGCCACTGCGGCGACCCTCATTCCCACTCGTCCAGGAAACGGAGCGCTCGAAGAGTTATCGAATCTTGGGGACTTCTCGCAGCCACGCCTGGCAACGCTGGAAGGTGCCGTAGCCTACGGGATCAGCCTCAATCGTGGCAGAGTCTTTGCCGACTTGTGGGATGGAAACCCGCCAACCGAGTGCCCTCACTGCTATCCCTCCCGGATCGCGCGCCTGCGCTCTATGAACCTCCAGCAGTCTATCTCCGAACCAGTCTCCTGCCCGCATTGCGGAGGAGACAATTGACTGCTCGATACGACATCGCCATCGTAGGCTCGGGATTCGCTGGCTCGCTCCTGGCCATGATCGCGCACCGCTTGGGAAGATCTGTTGTTCTGCTGGAAAGAGGCCGCCATCCCCGCGTCGTCATTGGAGAGTCCTCAACGCCCATCACCAACCTGCTTCTCGAAGAGCTGACCACTCGCTATGACCTGTCCTCTGTGAGGCCGTTAGTAAAGTGGGGCACCTGGCAAAGGACTCATCCGGAAATCGCCTGCGGGTTGAAGCGAGGCTTCACCTTCTACCATCACGATCTGGACAAGCCGCGATACTCTCAGCCCGATCGCGGCGAGCAGCTCCTCGTGGCCGCGAGCCCGCACGATGAAATATCGGATACGCACTGGTATCGCGCCGACTTCGACTTCTTTCTTGCCCGCGAAACCCAAAAGCTTGGGATAGATTATCTGGATGAAGTCCAGCTGACCTGCCTGACTCAGTCCGACACTGAGATAAAGCTCGACGGCACGCGGCACAGCAGCGATATCAGCATCACCGCGCAATTCGTCGTCGACGCTTCGGGACCACGCGGATTCCTGCACCGTGCATTGAGTTTGCAAGAATTGAATCTGCCCGATTTTCCTGCCACACAGGCTCTCTACAGCCATTTCTTCGGTGTTCGACGGATAGAAGACCTGTATCCAATGCCCGACGGCCAGTCGCCGCCTTATCCTGTCGACGACGCCGCAGTCCATCACGTCTTCGATGGAGGATGGATCTGGGTTCTGCAATTCAATAACGGAATGACAAGCGCCGGCATCGCCGCAACCGATGCGCTTGCCAAAAAACTAAAGCTCACCAAAGGCGCAGAAGCCTGGGATCGAATCCTCGGTAGCATTCCAGTACTGCAGTCCCAGTTCGCAGCGGCAAAGGCCGAGCGCCCCTTCACGCACATTCCCCGCCTTGGCTTCCGTAGTGCCTCAATCGCCAGCGACATGTGGGCCTTATTGCCGTCAGCAGCAGGTTTCGTTGATCCGCTGCTCTCCACCGGATTTCCGCTCACTCTGCTCGGCATCGCCCGTCTCACCCAAATCTTCGAACAGGACTGGGGCACCGAGCGCTTTGCAAGGCAACTTCAGACGTACGCCGCGCAGACAGAGGGCGAACTGCTCGCCACAGCGCGTCTGATCGCGAGTCTTTATGCAAACATGAGTAATTTTCCGGTATTTGTATCTCTGTCGCTGCTTTATTTTTCAGCCGCCAGCTTTTCAGAGACAGCGCGGCGACTAGAGAAACCTCGTCTCGCGCCATCCTTCCTCTTGTACGACCATCCGCACTTTGGGCCTGCGTGTGTTCGGCTTTGCGAGCGCGCAAGACAGCTTCGCACAAAGCAGGAATCAGACGAGTTAGCGCAAGACATTCTCCGGGTAATCGAGCCGTTCAATGTCGCAGGTCTTGGCAATCCCGATCGCCGCAACTGGTACCCGGTCGATCCTGAAGACCTAGTTAGCTCCGCGCGGAAGGTCGAGGCGAGCCCGAGCGAAGTAATAGAACTCCTGAAGCGCTGTGGCTTTCAGTTGCAATGAGCGAGGCTGAATCTATTGACTCGCTGAAACAACCAAAATCAGAAGATCGCTAGGAAAAATTCGAGTCGTCTCCGTTATCCCCGAAGTCGTCACCACCGAGATTGCTGTCGAAGTCATCGGTTGGCGAGTCGTCGAATGAGCTCGAATCGGTGTCAGGCTGGTAGCTTGCGTCCTCCAGGCCCGCGCGGCCCTCATGGCCTTCGGGCCGATCGCTGAATGAAGCCTCGTGCTCAGAATGTTCGCCAAGACCGCCAGCTCGCTGCGGGTCGTCGTAATAGTTGTTGACCACCGTCTCTTCTACGGGAGGCGCGCCAGAACCAAAACCGCCGCCCCAACCTCCGCCGCTTCCGTGACCGAATCCGTGCATGAGAGATTCGATGCCTTCGAACGCCAGCGCACCAGCGGCAACACCTGCTGCCGTAGTAGCGGCGCTGCGCAGGAAGCTTCCGGCAGGACTGGGACCCGGTGCAGCATAAGGTGGAGCAGTCGCATACTGCGGAGGAGCCTGATAGGCTGGCGCCTGCTGATAAGGCACTTGCTGGTATTGCGGCTGCGGCGCAGGCGGAGCCGGATCACGATGGCCAAGCAGGCCACCGAGAAAGCTCGTGGCACGCGCGGGCTGTGCCTGCTGTTGAGTCTGTTGCATCTGCTGGATCTGCGTGCGCGCCTGGTTCAACGCGAGATTCTGCACCAGAACCGTCTGGGCCAATTTGTAAATCGCGTCGGGATCGCGGCCCAAGCCCTCTTGGAGTAGTTGTTCAGCTTCGGGATCTTTCTCCGTCAGCTCTGTTTCCTCTACCTTACGAACCAGATCTTCAAGCATCGAGCTTTCTTGCGGTGTCATGACAGTCCCTCAAACTCTAGGATGCTCCTGGGAGCAGTCTTCCATTGTTAAGACGTATGCAAATGTGCAAAAGTGGCGGTGTCTTGTCCGCCCGATGAGTGTACGTTCCAGCCTAAGAGATTCCGGCTTCGATTAGCTGGGGATGGTCCCGTGTCTTTTCCTCACCAAATAGTTGGCCGATTATTTCCCCTTCAGCCGACACAATATGAAGCTGGGGTGAAAAGACCCGGCTGTCATCACAGCCGGGCTTTTTATTCAATCAGCAAGGTGATAGATAGCCTCCCGTAACCAATTTAGAATCTGTGATATCTGAATAATTACAGTATTATGAATGATGTGCGTGATGATCGAGGCAAGGATCTAAATTCGGGCAATCGACTCAAATTAAACTCTTTAGAATCAAAGCAAGTGAAATAAGTTAAATAGGTCACGCACTTGTCAAGGTTAAGGTTCGCAACCCTCGCCGAATCAAAGACTTGTCAAAAACGAGGGGAGGGCCCGTGCCTGTTATGGAGTGGCCGGTCGCGGCGGTGTAAACGCGATCGGCTGCGCCGAAACCATGCCTTTACCCTCCTGTACCGTGATGAACTGGTTCGGCTTGATGTTGGGTATAAAGTCTTTCTTTCCGCTGGGCCATTGTATTTGGAGACCGACCGACTTTCCCTCTTCCGGTTTGCCCAGGCCGAAGGTAACTGGCAGCTCACTCTGGGAGAGATAGCTGGAGCCGCTCTTCACCACGGCAAATTGACGTATACCCTTGTTCGTCTTCAATGTAATTTTGGCCCCGATGCCATCCCGGTTAGACAGGGTGCCGATCGTCTTGATGCGAAGCATGTCGTTCTGATTGGCATTGTCGTTCCGAAGCAACCGCGCAGGACCATTGTTCGTCGTGAGCAGCAGATCGAGATCGCCGTCGTTGTCGAAGTCGCCATAAGCTGCGCCGCGACCCACGACTGCCCCCTGCAGAGTAGGACCCAGCCGCCCAGTCACATCCTCGAACTTGCCGTTGCCCTTGTTACGAAACATGAGCGGCGCCTGCTCGTACCTGAGGGTCGGCTGCAGGACGCTGATATCGTCGGCCACGTGACCGTTCGCGGCGAAGATATCTGGCCAACCGTCGAGGTCGTAGTCCATGAAGAGGGCACCGAATGTCAGAGACTTCAGAGAAGCAACATTAATGCCAGAAGAAATCGATTCATCGCTGAACAGGCCTGAGCCGTCGTTGCGGTAGAGCGCCAGCCCCTCGTTGGTGAAGTTGCCGACGAGCAGTCCCTGGCGTCCAGAATGATCGAAGTCTCCTGCATCGGCTCCCATGCCCGCTCGCATCGTGCCGGATTCGCCATAGGCCACGCCTGCGATGACCGCCATGTCGGTAAAGGTGCCATCGTGATTGTTGCGGTAAAGCTTGTTGGGCTGCGTGTCATTTGCGACAAAAAGATCCATCCACCCGTCGTCGTCAAAGTCGAGCATGGCGATGCCCAACGATTTGCCCGTCGGATCATAAAGACCAGCGTGCTTCGTTACGTTTTCGAAGACACCGTTCCCTTTGTTATGAAAGAGTGTGGCGCTCTGGCCTTTGTAAAGCTGGGGCGTGCAATAGGATTTGCTCTTGTTATCGAGCGAACAATATTGATCTGTCGCAATAGACCAGTCCACATAATGTGAAACGAAGAGATCTAGTTTGCCATCGTTGTCGTAGTCGAACCATATCGCGCTGGTTGAGAATCCAGAGTCGCTCACGCCAGCCTTGGCTGTCACGTCAACAAATTTGCGGTTGCCTAAATTACGAAAGAGGTGATTGCTGCCCACCGCAGTGATATACACATCATCGAGACCGTCGTTGTCGAAGTCGCCGACGGCGCAGCCCATCCCATAGATCTCAACCGCAAGTCCGGCCTCGCGTGTTACATCCGTAAAGGTTCCATCATGGTTGTTGTGGTAGAGCGCAGGGTACGAGTTATGAGATTTATGATCAGGCCAATCCATCGAATTGACGATCAGGATGTCCTGCCATCCATCATTGTCATAGTCGATGAAGCATGCGCCGCTGCCCATGGTCTCCGGCAGCAACTTCTTACCGAATGCTCCGCTGTTGTGTTTGAATTTGATCCCGGCCTGAGCGGTCACATCCGTGAATTGGATAGGGCCGGAAGGTCTGGCATTGACGGGTTCGGCCTGCGCTGGTGACGAGGATAATGGTGTTGAGGTAGGAGCGGGATGAGTTTCGGATGGCGGAAGAACAGCGTGGGGTTCGGAAGATTTCTGTTTGCATCCAGCAGTCGCGAGGAGAAGTACAAGAAAGCTAATGAAGGTAATTCGATGCGTCATGATTTTCAAGATTTTCTTTCAGGCACAACATATCTAGTAGTTGCGTTCATGCAACCGCGCTCAGGGCCCTCTGCCGGCGGGATTGTATCCACATCTCAATCAGAAGCGCAGTCGGTCCGACCAGGAACAGTGCATAGAACGGGGCGTAAACAACCTGGTTCAACCGCATCACCATTTCGACTGCCGCTACTGAGAACGCGACAAGGCATTGCCCCATCTTGCCCCGGACCGTGGTCTTCGGATCAGTGATCATGAAAAAGATAAAGAGCTGATACTCGGGTCCCGTAATTGGCGCAATTTCCGATTGCCATGGATTTCCTGTCATCCACGCTCTGAGGAAAGCAAACAACAGGAACGAAACAACATAGGTTCCGGTGATATGGAAACGCCGCAAGCGCCAGATGATCACCGACCCTAAAGCCCAGATGACGATCATTGGCAGCAGGAAATTTCCCCATTGAATGCTTAGGCTCGCTACGATGTCGCCTGCTAGAAAAAGGAGAACGGAGACACCGAAATTGGAAGGGTTCCAGATATGGCGTCCTTTGACACGCAGAACATATTTCGAGGTGATAGAGATAAGGCTGCACAGAGCAAACGGCCAGAATGCAGGAGACCGTATTAGAATGCCTACACTGATGCCGGTAATATAAGCACTCGCCAGATGTGGCCATTTGCCGAGAAAAATACGGCCCAGAACCAACTCCGCCAAGATACTAACGACGATCGCAAGGAGCGTCTTCTGGTAGCTCTCGAGCATACCGAAAGACAGATGGCCCACCAGTAGGATCAGAGTGATGAAAACCGGAGGGACGAAGCGGTTTTCAAGATTAAGCCAGCTCTTCCATCCCGTTGTCGCGCCAACGGGTGGAGGCGTCTGCGGCGCGATTACTTGCTGGCTCATTCCGGCTCCTTCACTTCATGGAGCTGATTCGGCGCAGGCTCGTCGATCGTCTGGATGGTTCCCGATGGCCAGCGAATCACAGCTTTTTCGATCTGTGGATAATTACCTAATCCAAAGTGAAGCCGCCGTTGATTCTGCGCCGAAAATCCACTTCCGCCTGAAACTTCCTGTACCTGTTTGTTTCCGTTCCAGAAGAGAGTGACCTCAGCCCCAATAGCGCTACGGTTGCTCTTCGTTCCCTCCAGGTCAAACTCGATCCACTTGTTGTCCGGCGACACGGTGTTCTTATACAGAAGCAACGGTCCGCGCTGGTTGGCGACCACTACATCCAGCGCGCCGCGATTCCATAAGTCCGCCATCGCCACCGCACGACCGTCGTACGTATCCGTTACCCCGACTGCCTGCGCAACATCGACGAACTTTCCAGCTCCATCATTCATCCACACATGTTTCTGCTGATATCCAGAGAGGCTGCGCCCATCCATCGCCGGCCAGTTCTTCGCATCCCCGATAATGGTGCTGTTGCCCCCCGATACTTTAGAGAAGTCGTACCAATAACTGCGGTTTCGATCCAGTGAAACATAACCATTCGTGAGATAAAGATCGAGCGTGCCATCATTGTTCAGGTCGCCGAACTGTGCACCGAAGCTCCACCCTCCCAATTCGACGCCAAGGTCACGCGCGAGGTTTTCAAACTTGAGGCCGTCGCTCGCCGTTCCATCCTTCGGAACCCAGAGGTTATTCCCCTGAATCAAAACTCCCTCTTCGGAGATGTTGGATACATACACCGAATATCTGCCCTGATTGAGGATATCGCCGAAGGCTACATTCATGCCGCTCTTAGGCGCAAAGCCGACGCCAGTTTGTTCACCTGCTTCACGAAACTGCTTGCCATCGTTCAGATAAAGTTCGGATACACCATAGTCATTCGCAATGAACAAGTCCGGATGGCCAGTGCCACGCAAGTCTGCAGCAGACGCGGCCAATGCCCACCGGCGGCTGTTGATCCCTAGTTTGGCACTTACTTCTTCAAACTTGCCATTGCCAAGATTGTGAAAGAGGTATTTGCGACCGCCGTTTTTCGCGTACTCAAAACTGTCGGGCATGATGCGAGTAGTGTTGAGATGCCAGAGGTCGAGGTCCTCGGAATAGTAGCCGCCGACAAACAGATCGAGCAGCCCGTCGCCGTCATAATCGAACCAGACGGCGGTGTTGGCATTGATCCACCGAGGCAGGCCAGCTTGCTCACCTACGCGGGTGAATCCATGACCGTGGTCGTTGTGATAAAGCTCGGGGCGACCCCACTTGATGAGATAGAGGTCTTCATAGCCATCATTGTCGTAATCACCCCATACGGCCCCCATGGAGACTCCAGTGCCGGGTTGGTTGACGTCGGCGATGCCCAGCTCAGACGCTACGTCTTTAAAGGTGCCGTCATGCATATTGCGATAGAGGGCGTTTTTACTGCCCTCCTTGCTATTGGTGACGTAGATATCCGGCCAACCGTCGCGATCGAAATCCACAATGGATACCGAAGCACCCATAGACGCGACCTGCGGCATAATACCATCGAGCTTTGCATCAAGGGTTGGCGCCTGGTGGATAAAATTTATGCCAGCCGTACGAGACACGTCCTGCAGATAGAAGCTATGACGGGCCAGAGCCGCATTCGCGTCGAGCTTTATTTTGGTAGACGCGCGCCCGGCGGACACCCGCCGGACAACAATAGGAGTAGCCAACAAGGCGACAAAGAAAATACTCAGCAAAATTCGTGCAACAGGACCGCGTTTCATCTATCCGCCTTACTGCGTAATGCATTTTTAAAAACTTCCGATGTTATGTACCGGGTTTGATAGGTCTGCCAATCCTCGGGATGGTGACGGTATACCCACTCCTCTTCAAGTCTGCCGGGCGGCGTATCGTATTGCTTTCTATCGTGATGTGGCAGAGGCAGCACCGTCCTCGAGTAAGTCGAGTTATAGTCACCGTCCTTAATCCAACCATCACCGGCGATTACATAATCGCGAACCCATCCCCCGGGCGGCTCCGGCAGCGCGGGAAAACGCAACGAGATCTCATCGCCGGCGTTCATGATCACATAACGGTCATCGACTCCACGGAGCAACGCGCGAACGTCACCATATCTCGTGTAATAGCCTTCGAGGTCGCGCCACGGCTGCTTCGTTCCCGAGAGATGGTGGTAGTTAGGAATTTCGGGGGAAGAGTCGTTTGCCTGATGAATGACCGAGTAGCCCCGATAATGCAGATCTGCCATTGATGGGGCTAACCGGGTGATCTTCAAGTTGGCCTCCGGCTGTCCCTGTGCCCATTCAATCGAATCCCAGTAGATTTCGAGGTTTGTTCTGAGCCGAACCTTATGAGACGTTCCCGGACGAAATACGTGGGTGAGATCGAACAGGCAGATCTTCTTCCTACCCGCTGGAAAGCCGAGATTGGGCTCAGCGACAACCCAGCCGCCATGCCCATCGGAAACTTCGAGGCTTAGCGCGCGCGCCTGTTCATGCTGGCCTTGGCTGATTGCCACGTTGATAGAGGAGTCCGACGGATGTAACCAGCCTTTGGCAATTAGATACAGCGGACCCTTCACAGGCGCGGCGTCGCCGAGATCTACTTCAACATAGTGATCGCGTGTGACGCCCTGGTACTGGCCACGTCCAAAGGTATCCAGGTATCGATTGTCAAAGTCGCGTACAATGTTTGTCACATCCTGGCCATTGTCGTCGATTGCGCGGACGATCTTATGAGGAGTGGCGACCGCAATGACTTTCGGCTTTATCGCGGGAACGGCAAAGCGCTCGTCCGTGAAAATTTCCGTTCCAGCCGGGTGGTCGACAGCCATCAGCGTGAGATAGTCGTAGTAGTAGGTCTCCCACAGCTCCCCGGTAATTCGCAGGTCATAGTATCCGTCGTGTGGTGCAAGCTCATCGTGGCCGATCTTGTACCACTCTTCGGTTGCGCCGATGCTGGCGGTGCCCAGGGAGTTGATGCGCAGACCGATCGCGGATCCCCACGGAATAGCATCCTTCACAAATTTCATATCTTTGCCGTTGTATGCGAACAGAAACGGGCAAGAGCCCTTCAAGCGCTGTTCGGTCACGACCTCCTGGTCGGCCTTCAGAGCGAATTCGGCACGCACCGAGCCGTTTGGCCATAGGATTCGCGCTACGTCCACGCCAGTTTGCTGGCCCAATCCGAAGTGCATCTGAGGGCCGGTGATCGGCTGCATTTGCACCAGCAGCCCAGACCGGATCTCAATCTCGCCGCCAACTCCGAAAGAGTTGATGCGCTGATCGCCCGTAGCCTGTTTCGCGCGCGGACGAATGATTTGCCAGTGGTAGTTCTTCGTGCCCCGATTCGCAGCAAGTATCGCCTGACCATCAGCCGAGAGTCCGAGCAAATCCAGCCGCCCATCGGCGTTCAAGTCGGCAGCATCGAATACCATCGCCGGACCAACCGCGTTGCCGGTTGCGACAAAGGTGCCTTTATCATCGCCGAGCCACACCAGGGCACCTGGAGATTTGCCGTCTGCCGGCGGTGTGACGCGCCCCAGCAAAAGATCGATCGCTCCGTTGTTGTCTAAATCGGCGGCACGCAGGCGTACGTCGCCGGCAAGAAAGTTCGCAGCATCGGGAACACTTGCAACTTCGCCTCTTTCCCAGCTTTGTCCATCGCTATTTACCGCTAGCCGCAGGATCGCACCGTCGGCCTGCAGCGCCAACAGATCGAGAATGCCATTGTGACTCGCGTCGGCAGCTGTGATCGCTTTAACCTGCCCCAGGACAGGAGGGGCGGGCATTTCGCTGAATCGCCCCGATCGCTGATTGCTGAAGACATGAAGCTTTCCAGAGCCGTCGATGAATGCAGCATCAGGATTGCCGTCTCCGTTCAGGTCGGCCCACACAAATTCCCGCACGCCGGAAACTCCAGTGAAAGGGTGGATCGGCGTGAATGTGTTATCCCCGTTGTTTCTGAGGACTGTCGGCACACCATCTCTGGAGCCAAGCACGATGTCGAGATCACCATCCGCTTCTATATCGACGGCCCAGCCGCCGGTGTAATGGCCGTTCACAACAGATGCAGGGAGCTTGGTCTGCTCCGTTACGTCAGCGAAAGTATCGGACTTATCCTGCCGGAAGAACCGCACTCCGCCCGCGCCCGCCAGTATCAGGTCAGTCTTGAAGTCGTAGTTGAAGTCGGTTGGAACGATTCCTTCCGGCAGAGGAGGAGTTTTGGACGCGCCACCGGGAAAGGGAAACTTAGCACCGGTCGCAAGTTGCACCATGCTTCCATTTGCTTTTGCAACGATAGCCGGGCCTGTGCCACTCAGCGAAATGGCCCCGATCCAATTCCACTGTGTCTGGTCTTCGGTCTTGTCAGAGTTAATCGGCGGCTCGACATCGAATGTCATTGCTACGTCTGCCGGAGCGGGCGAGAACACAGGGCTCTCCAATAGCAGAAAATGTGTGAATGGCTGCGCCTCATCTCCAGGCGGAGGTTTGATCGCTGCCAGGCTTTGGCGAAAATCCGGAACCCGCATCAGTACATTTCGCAGAAAGTTCGTTCGCATTGCTGCCGCGTGAGGGTCCGGCCCCGCCGCCGCTGCCTCCAGAGCAGTGAGTTGTTCCTGCACTTCCGCTGGCCAAGCCTTCGACTGAGCTTGAATACGAGCCACGGATTGTTTCAGTGCAGCGGCGTCACCACGCTTTGCAGCCACGCGGCTTAGCTCCAGCAAAGCAGCCACGTTGTCCGGCTGCGCGTCGACGATTCGCTGCATCAACTTCTGAAACTGAATGTCGCTATTGACATCACCCTGCCGCTCAATCTCTTCGGCAAGCCGATACGTCGCGATCAGGTTATTCGGATTAATCTCTACAGCTTTACTGAAGTGGGCTATGGCATCGACGGAATTTCCCCTGCCGGATTCAACCAGCCCCAACAGGTAGTAGATCGCATCATTCTTGGGAGCCAGAGCCCGTGCCCGCTCCAGTCTTTGTTCGGCCGGATCAAAATTCCTTTGGCGCAGCGCTAGCACACCCCAATTTGACCAGGCTGCAGGCTCTCCGGGAACAATCTGCGTCGCCCGAGCGTGTTCACGTTCTGCGCGAACATCGTCACCCACCTGGAGTGCCGCGAGGCCGACATAGAAAGCCGAAACGAAGTCAGCATAGGCTTGAGACGATTTATCCGGAAGCTTGCTGCCGGAATGACATCCCACTGCGATCAGCGCCGCAGAAGCCAGCAGACAAGCGAACGACCAGAATAGTTGACTCGCTTGCCGGCCATGCTCTATCTCGGGACTGTTGGATCCGTGGATTCTCATGCGATCTCTATTTCGGAGGCTCTTTTGAACATACCGCAATAGAACCCGGCAGTGAATTCGCGGTGTCTGCGTAATTGTTCAACAGGCCACGTTTTTCTGAGCCTTTCTTCGTTGCGCCCTTCTTCTGTTTTCCCGTTTGGTGGCAATCGCCTTCAACCACAACACCCCGACGCCCAGGAAGGGAAGTGAGAAGAGCAGAAGATCCCAGCGGCCAAGTCCCGGCGGAGTCACTTGCACGGTCGAGTCTGTTTCGCCGCTCACCTGTGAGCTCATAAGCAGAACTCGAACTCTCCACTTTTCTTCTTTATCAAACGGAACGTCGGTTTTGAACTCTACCCGGTCATGAAGCCTCTCACGCCATGCGTCGTACCTCTGCTCCGGCAGCCGTCCACTCATGGGCTGAACGGCGATTTGAACTTTCATGTCACTGGGAACAGAGCCTCCCTTTGGCGGATCGATCACAACGAAGAAACTACCGATGCCCACGTCGGGGTTACTCCACACCGAGACTGTAAATGGTCCTACTTTGCGGTCTTGCATGATGGGATATGGTGGCCCAAGATGCGCCCATGCCGGCGCGCTTCCGCAGATTGCAAGCAGTGCGGCAATCAGCGGAATGCGCCACACATGCATAGGTCTGAACTGGTTCTTGATCTTCGCCATCGTCATTCGGATTGGGGTTCGAACGCGCATGTCTTATCCCGCCATCATCGTAGCGCGCATGTCCATAGGTTGAGTCATGAGCCAGACTGACGCCAGAAACAGCAGAACGCTGACGGCGGCCCAAGGCAAGAAGGCGCGAATGGGGTGCTCTTCAGAGTCTTCCTGTGCAAGACGCCAGACGATCAGCAGCGACCCAGCCAGCCCCAGTAGGAGAAACCCGAATTCCAGCGGTTCCACAATGTATTTTGGGACGCCAACCAGGGTCCAGCGTGGATCGCCCAGGATAGGCCAGCCGAGGCTTGCGACAGCGTTCTGAGTCACCGGAACAATCGTGTATAGACCGGTAAGAAAATGGAATCCGTAATGCGCCAGCCACATGCCAAAACCGAGCGGCACAAGCGCATATGTGTAATGGATGATCAGTGGCAACCATCCGCGTTGTACTCCAGCCCAGGCGCGGGTGATCCAAGCTGCGGATCCAAGCAAAATGGCAGGCTCGACGACGAGGAAGCTCATGAAGAGCACTGCGAGCACTGGCGCTTCACTTCTGACATGCAGCAGATGGCCCACCCAGCTCTCGACCGCGTACACCGGACTGACCATGCCGAACGCATTCATCAGAGCGCCGAAGCAGAAGATGAGCACAAGAGCTGCGATGTCCTTGCGGCGCGAGAAATAGCCCACTCCGGATCGACGCGGATCAATTATCAGTTCGCTGGCGGGAAGACGATTTAGGATGCCGATGTTGTCGTGAGGACAAGCGTGAACACAATCGAGACAAAAAGTGCAGTCCATGTTACCGACTTTGCCAGGCAGGAAGAGCGCAAGCTCGCACCCGCGCTGGACAGTAACGAGATTAGAATCCGGCGCCTTGCGGCCGCGAATACAGTCCTTTGTGTGACAGTCCGAGCAGACTTCTTGATCACGCACTTCCACTTCGAAAGGTGAGACTGTGGACGCAATAAAGTTGAATTGGCCGAGCGGACAGACAAACTTACAGAATGTCGCGTGCTTGAAGAGGCCGTCAATCACCAGAATGGCGAGGAAGTAGCCGGCGATAATCCATGCGGTCAACCACGGCGAAGACCAGAAACCGAACAGCTCATACGTGAAGAGGATGAGCGCGAAGAGCCCAACCGCCATCCATTTGTTGCGAAGTCTGCGCGGCCAGGTGAAGCGCGGATGGACCCACCGCCGCATGGCGTTGCGCGCCAGCATGAAAGGGCACGCCATGCAGAAGAAATTACCCGCAACGAGAATCACCAGCACTAGCGCTCCGCGAAAGTGCACCCAGGTGAGCACCGTCGCCAGGTTCTTCGGAGAGATCGACGGCCCGAAGAGACCGTGCAGAATCATGACGACGCTGACGAGAAATAGCGGAATCTGCAGTAGCGTGCGCGAGTGCTGCCATATCAGAAATCGGCCGATCACTGGAATAAGCAGCACATCGAACAGCGGGGCTTCCACGAAATCGTCGTTGAGATCGTCGGGCGGAGACGAATTGGAGAAGGTTGCTGACAATTCGTTAATTGGTTCGGACGCCTCTCACGTCCACCTGGCGCTCGATCTTTCGTCCATCGGCGAGCTTGATGTGAAGCAGCACCACCCAGTCGCCGCCCATGTTGAAGTTGATATGCGCCTGATAGCTGCCAGGCGCCATCTCGTTCGCAGGCCCGAAAACGGGACTCATCCCAGGGTGAGACATATCCGCCTCTACCATGATAGTGGCGTCGGTGACGGGCTTTGCCCCATCGGCGAGCTGCACTGCAACCGTAGCCGGACCTATACGTATTGGCTGCGGAGTAATCTGGTGCCGTACCGAAATATCTGACGCGCCATCGAAAGCGCGATGACACGCGGTTGCTGCCAGAGTTCCCATACAGACCAAGGCAAGAAGCCCTCTACAAACCCAAGGGGCCGCCACGCGGCGGCCCCCGGCGATACGTCCTGTCATCGAATCCATACCCCAACACAACCGGCAAGTGAACGTAAGAATCAGGCGGCGTAGCTCGTGTCTTCCTCCGCTTCGTCCTTACGCCAGGAGCAGGTGCAGGTTGCCTGCTGCGCTTCTCCTTTGGGAGGGAACATGTGGTAGTACATGCCAATGACCATCGGAATGAAGACGACCGAGTTATAGAAGAGGTGGAGTTCCACTCGTGGAAATATCAGCTGCAGAACGCTCACCGGCACTGGCTTACCCCAGAAATTGTGATGGAGCACCGATGCTTGTGTGATCAACAGTAGGTGCTCGATGTGATGCCAGAATTGGATGACGAGGGCCACGGTCCACCATTTGCGGCTAAGACCAGTAAATCCTTTGCGGAGCACCCATATCCCGATGAGCATGATCAGGGCATAAGAATAGTGGAGCACTTCGGATTTGATTAGCCATGGATACCATAGACCGAGAATGCCATTTGCCTTCGGACGCGGCCAGCCCATCACCCAGATCTGGTAAGCCTGCACCAGATGTTCACCCCAGTGCGCGAGCACGATTGCCATGAACGCCAGCAACGCCCGCTCATGCCACTGAGAATTCAGCTTGTCGTAAAGACTCTGGCCCGAGGTGGAAGCAAGCGCGATATGGGGGATGCTAGGATTGGACGCGGCCATAGATACTCACCTTCGATCGATTAGATACCCGTCGAAACACTCCTAACGGTACTTAATCGCCAGCTCGACCGTCTTCGGTCGAACGATGGATTATTATCTCAAACTTTCGGTTGGCTTTTCCCGACGATCCTTGTCTTGCGCCGTTCGGCTAGGCGCGGGTGGAGATAAAGTTCAACCTTTGGTTGGTTGACCGGCCCCGCTCCGTGCCGTCATCTTTGCTCCAACCCATGCTTGGAAAACTTGCTTCTCTTCCCGGTTGCCCCTCACCCCTGAGAGACAGTTGAGATGTGCAAATGCAAGGGAGCGAATCTAGGGGTATTTAAGAATATACAAGCCGGAAAACGAGTCTGGCAGAGTTGAACGAACCACTTTGGAGGTAAGTTTGCGCAGTTTGATTTGCTCATTGGTCTTGTTGTCAGCTGCAGGCGCTTTATCTTTGTCAGGCCAGACCTCGCAGCCCCAGCCCCCAAAGGCGGCCGCCAGCGGTCACCCTGTGACACTCTTTGTGTATGAGCGTGCGCGTGGAATCGGCTGGAGTTGGTATGAGGCGCCCCCTTACGATAACTCTTATGGTTACGGCGAGTCTTTGCTGCGCTTTGGACTTTCACAAAGCCTCGCCCGTTGGGACTGGAAGGTGGAGATAACCCAGCCTACAATCTTCAACGCGCCGAGTCACTCGGTAAGCTCTAACACCGCACAAGGCCAGCTCGGCCTCGGTGCCACCTATTACGCGTCAAATGGCAACAACTCATGGCCAGTTGCGGCATTTCTCAAGCAGGGTTTCGTTCGATATGACGCCACCTCGGACAAGAACATCCGGCTGGGGCGTGTCGAATTTGTCGAAGGCATGGAAACAAAACCGAAAAATCCCACGCTGGCCTGGATCCAGCCGAACCGCGTGGCACAACGGCTGATTGGCAATTTCGGTTTCACCAACGCGCAACGCAGTTTTGATGAAGTCGACGCTCACTACGGCGAAGGCACCTGGGACTTGACCTTCATGGCTGGCCGCGCCGATCAGGGCGTGTTCAACATGAATGGCAATCCCTGGATAAATGTCGATACCCAGTATCTGGCGTACACCAAATCTGACTGGCAAGACCACATACTGTGGCGTGTATTTGCCATTGGGTATCACGATGGCCGCACTGGCCTGACAAAGACAGACAACCGGCCGCTTCCGGTGCGCCAAACAGATCACGCCAATATCAGGATAGGCACGTATGGCGGCAACTTTACCACCGCTATTCCGGCCGGTTCCGGGCAATTCGACTTTGTTGCCTGGGGTGCGCTGCAAAATGGGCGGTGGGGACCGCAGAATCATCGCGCCGGTGCCGGCACTGTCGAAGGCGGGTACCAGTTCCTTCACATTCCCAGCACGCCGTGGCTGCGTGGCGGCTGGTGGCGGAGCAGTGGCGACAACAACCCGAACGATAACACGCACGGCACATTTTTTGAGATATTGCCTACTCCGCGCGTCTATGCAAGAACCCCTATCTACAACCTAATGAATTTGAAGGACGGCTTCATACAAATCGTTGACCGTCCCTTGAAGAAGTGGGAGTTGCGCAGCGATCTGCATTGGCTGCAGCTTACTTCGAATAAAGATCTTTGGTACCAGGGAGGCGGAGCTTTCGATAACAAGGTCTTTGGATTCACGGGACGGCCTAGTAATGGCTTTTCGTCCTTCAACAGCCTTGCCGATATCAGCTCGGATTGGCATGCCACTTCAAATCTGGACGTTAACCTATATTACGGACATGCTTGGGGGAGGACGGTCGTCAGCAAGATCTATCCTGCCGGCCAGACGGGACAACTCGGCTATCTTGAACTGATCTATCACTGGGATACTCCGTTCCCCCATCACTAAAGCAAAACCTAGAGATACTGTATCTCGAGCCAGAACGTTCAAGTCGACGCGACTATCAGGGAACGGCGATCTCTAGAACAGGGCCAAACAGGACACATCTTCTCTGGTTTTGCCATAGAGATCCTCTCGGTGGCTGTCTCTGACAAGGAGTGCTGTTCCGATGCCGCTCCAGGTGTTACACTCAACGGTTTTCATACCGTTTGAGGGATTCCATGACGCCTGAAACCGTTGCCGCTTCGGTGCCCCTTCCGCTCACCCATTTGAATGAGGACGAGCAGCTCTTCCGCTCGACTGTACGTGAGTTTTCGCAGCAGGCCATAGGTCCTTTGGTGCGGGAGATGGACGAGAAGCAGCATTTCTCACCTGATTTGTTGCAGCAGTTGTTCAATTTGGGGCTGATGGGAATTGAAATTCCCCTGGAATTTGGTGGTTCAGGAGGATCATTCTTCGAGGCTATTCTTGCTGTCGAAGAGATATCCGCAATCGATCCGTCGGTTGGCGTACTGGTCGATGTGCAAAACACGTTATGTGTGAATGCTATGCTGCGTTGGGGAACACCCGAGCAGAAAAAGCGCTTTCTGCCGCGCATGGCTTCCAAGATGGTCGGGGCCTACGCCTTGAGCGAAGCCGCTTCCGGGTCCGACGCCTTTGGGTTGCAGGCGCGCGCAGATAAGCGCGGAGACGACTACATTCTGAATGGCCAGAAACTGTGGATCACGAATGCCAAGGAAGCCGGACTCTTCATCATCTTTGCAACGCTCGATCCGGTGGCGGGATATAAGGGCATCACGGCCTTTTTAGTGGAGAAGAGTTTTCCCGGATTCACTGTCGGCAAAAAAGAGGACAAGCTCGGCATCCGCGCCTCCTCAACCTGTGAATTGATTCTGGAAGATTGCCGCGTGCCTGCGGAAAATGTGCTCGGCGAACCCGGCAAGGGGTACAAGATTGCGATTGAGACGCTGAACGAGGGGCGCATCGGTATTGGAGCCCAGATGCTTGGCCTTGCTCAGGGCGCGTGGAATTGTGCCGCGAAGTATGCGCAGGAGCGCAAGCAGTTCGGCAAACCCATCGCGGAATTTCAGGCAGTGCAATTTATGCTCGCGGAGATGGCAACGGAGATCGAAGCCACACGCCTGCTGGTTTATAACGCAGCGCGCTTGAAAGACGCGAAGCTGGACTACGTTCGCGAAGCGGCGATGGCCAAGTATTTTTCATCACAGGTAGCGGAGCGTGTGGCGAGCCAGGCGGTGGAAGTCTATGGCGGCTATGGCTTCGTCAAGGACTATCCAGTGGAGAAGTATTACCGCGACGCCAAGATCGGGAAAATCTACGAGGGTACCTCGAATATGCAGTTGGCGACCATCGGCAAACTTGTGCTGAGCGGCAACAAGCGGGGCTGAAACGTTCGGTCACATCGTGCTCGTCAGAGTACTCTATGCCTGAGGACTCTTCTCTTCATGAAAGCTCTCCTGCTCTCTGAATACAACAAACTCGACATCACGCATGAAATGCCTCGTCCCGTACCCGGACCTGGCGAGGTACTGGTGCGGATCGCCGCCTGCGGCATTTGCGGTAGCGATGTGCACGGGTATGATGGTTCTTCGGGACGGCGTATTCCGCCGCTGGTGATGGGCCACGAAGCAGCGGGGACTGTCGCCGGGACTGGCGATGGAGTCCGGCAATTCAACGCCGGAGATCGCGTGACCTTCGACTCCACGGTTTACTGCGGCGAGTGTGAATGCTGCCAGGTGGGTGACGTAAACCTCTGCGACAACCGGCAGGTGGTCGGTGTCTCTTGTGGAGACTACCGCCGCCACGGGGCCTTTGCTGAGTATGTCGTCGTTCCCGAGCGTATCGTCTACCGGCTGCCCGACGAACTCGGCTTCACCGAGGCCGCGATGCTCGAAGCTATCTCTGTCGCCCTGCACGCGGTTCGGGTTGCAGAGCTCAAGGGTGGAGAAACGGCGTTCGTCATCGGTGCGGGCATGATCGGCCTGCTTACTCTGCAGGCGGCGCACGCACTTGGATGTTCGCGGGTCTTCGTTGCCGATCTAGACGCCACCCGCCTGAGACTTGCGCGCGAGATGGGTGCCGACGAAACGATCGATGTGTCGGGTGCGGCTATGCTCGCAGAGGTGCTCCGTCTTAGCGGCGGCAAAGGCGTCGATGTAGTCTTCGAGGCTGTCGGTCGCGAGCAGACGGTCACGGCCGCGATCGACAGCGTGCGCAAAGGCGGAACGGTGGTACTGATTGGAAATATCACGCCTGAAGTCAAGCTTCCGCTTCAGAAGGTTGTGAGCCGCCAAATTCGCCTGCAGGGGACAGCAGCTTCGTCAGGTGAGTATCCCCAGGCCATCGAATTGATGCGCACCGGTGCGATCAGGGTTAAGCCGCTCATCACCGCCGTGGTGCCGCTCGAAGAAGGTCCGCAGTGGTTCGAGCGACTGCACTCGGGCGAACCGAACCTGATGAAGGTCGTGCTGACACCATCTCAAACAGGAGAAACCGCGCGATGAGCCAGGAGCTGTTCGATCTGACTGGCCAGGTTGCGCTCGTCACTGGAGCTAGTCGCGGGCTAGGGCAGTATTTCGGCCGCGCCCTGGCGAAGACTGGAGCCGATCTTATCCTGACCAGCCGCAAGCGCGAGGCACTAGCGGAGTTTGAGGCGGAGATCAAAGCTTTGGGGCGGCGCGCCGTCTCGCTCGACCTCGATGTGCGCAAGCATGCCAGCATTCAGAGGATGGCGGAGGAGGCTCAGGCCGCCTACGGCCAGATCCATATCCTGGTCAACAACGCCGGATGCAATGTGCGGAAACCGGCGCTCGACGTTACCTGGGACGACTGGAACCTTGTGCTGGATACCAACCTGCGGGGTAGCTTTTTTGTGGCGCAGGCGATCGCACGACATATGATCCCCCACGGCTACGGACGCATCATCAACATCGGGTCGGTTACCAGCGTTTTTGGATATGCGGGACTGGCTCCCTATACGGCCAGCCGGGGCGGCATCCGCCAGCTGACGATGAGCCTGGCCGACGACTGGGGCCGGCATGGCATCACCGTGAACTGCCTCGCGCCGGGCTGGTTCAAGACCGAGCAAAATAAGGTCATGTATGAAGATCCCGGCTGGGTGGACTACCTCATCGAGAGGATTCCTTTGAAGCGTCCGGGGGCGCCCCATGATCTCGATGGGGCGATCGTCTTTCTCGCCTCAGAGGCGAGCCGCTATGTGACTGGACAGACGCTGCTCGTCGATGGAGGGATCTCTACCGGAGCGATGCGGGCTACAGTTTCAAAACGGGACGAGTGATGGGTACAGGTACCCTCCCCTACCTCTCCCCCTTGCCTTATCGTCGATCATTCATTCCATTGAGTTTTCAGGGGTTATTTGGGGGTAAAATCATAGATGCTAAATTGGTTACAGGTAAATCATAGAAAATAAATGGATTGATGGCCACGAATTGAAAACAAAGCAGTTATCTTTTCGTCATGGATTTTATTGGATTTACTATCAGATCTCTTTGACCTAAAACAAAGGCCCGGCTGCGATGGCATCCGGGCCTTTTATCTCCCTTCCATTATGCCGGTTTGGGGAAACTGGTCGGCCAAGGAAAAACGCAGGGAACAGGGATGAGGGCACAGGATCAGAAGATGCGGGTAGCGGAGTAAGCATGTCTCTGAGCTCGTATGCTGCTCATCAGCTAGTATTTCTTCGATTAGCTTTCAGGAGAACGGATCTTGGCAAATGAGCAGCAAACCGCTTTTATCAGTTACGCGCGGCAGGATTCCTCCGAGTTTGCGTTGCAGCTGGCCGAGGATCTGAAGGCGGCGGGAGCGGCGGTATGGCTTGACCAACTGGACATCGTCGAGGGTGAACTGTGGGACAATGCTGTCCAACAGGCCATGACAAGCTGTCCGCGCATGTGCGACTATGCTCGCGGGCTAAGGGGACTTCTGCGCACCCTGCTCGCTCAGCCACCGTCAGAGCAAGCTAATCCTCCACTGAAAAGGAGCCTGCCCATTGCCTCGGAGGAAAGGCGGCTCGAAGCCGAGGCCCAAATAAAGGCTTCCCATTTCCCTGTGGAGCACAACCAACGCTGAGCGGAGCGCGCACACCAACGATATAAGCGATATATCTAACGATCTGAATTCTGTCGCCTTCACGCCAGCAACTCGAGCCTGGGGAGGGTTCCCGGAACAAGCAAAGGCCGGGAGGAATCCCAGCCTTTTTGTTTTTAAGAATGCTTCAGGCGGACTTTTTGGTCGCTAGGGCTTTGACACGGGCGTTCAGGCGGCTCTTGTAGCGGGAGGCGGTGTTGGCGTGCAGGACACCCTTCTGGACACTCTTGTCGAGCGCGGAAGCGGTGAGCTTGTACTGCTCGCCGGCGGCCTTGACATCGCCCGCGTGGATGGCCTCGCGTAGTGCGCGCAGGCTGCCGCGAACACGGCTCTTGTTCGAGCGGTTGACCCCAGTGCGCTTTTCGGTTTGACGGACGCGCTTGAGCGCGGAAACATGGTTTGCCATGGTGTTAAGTTCAGCTCTTTTCTGGAATATGGGATGCAGGCAATGTCACATCCCCTGCAACAGATAAGTTTACGGGATTGCGTGAGTGGGGTCAATGTTTCGGATGGGTTTGGGCGAGAGCGGTTTGTCGGGCGGGGTTTTCCCACGTCCGAAAATCCGGACCTGGGGCACCCGCTGCAAGACGTGGTCCTTATCTGTCTGTCTACGCGAAATATAATCAAACCGCATGCTCAAAACCGTTGCCCTCACAGAACTCTTCCTCTGCTGGATCGTGTGGTCTCTTGCCTTTGTAAAGCCCAGCAGGCAGGCCGCGGGGCAAAAAGAGGTAGCAAGAGCGCCGGCCTCAAAATGGGGCATCGGTCTGGTCATGCTGAGTTTCGCGCTGACGTGGGCTTACGTTCGCCCGGTGGGTTTTGAGAAATCTGAGCTGGCTTTGATCTTTTCCATGATTCTTGGCCCTCCTTCGGTCGTGCTGGTGTGGATGGCTACTCGCCATCTTGGTAAGCAATGGCGATACCAGGCGGCGGTGAGCGAAGATCACGAACTGATCCAGACAGGGCCATACTGCTGGGTGCGGCATCCGATCTACCTGTCGATGCTGGGCATGCTGCTGGCTACCGGCGCGGCCTGGACGTGGTGGCCGATGTTTGTCGGAGCGATCGTCGCCTTTCTGGCGGGCACAGAGATTCGCGTCCGCGCAGAGGACAGACTGCTGAAGGGCCGCTTCCAGGACTCCTTTGTTGCTTACCGCTCGCGCGTCCGTGCCTATATTCCTTTTATTCGGTAATTAGTCTTGATAATTTAGTTCAGGGTATTGCTTTTGTCAGATTTCTGGGCAATGTTCCAGGTTTGATACGCTGCGGGCCCACAATTCACTGAATAAACATTGACGCGTTACGAAGCTGGCGCTACTCTGAGCGCATCTTATATCTGACCAAGGGGCGCATCCTCGGGCAAAGATTTGAAATTGACGGCCAAATCGGGTCAAGCGGGGAATCGGGCCAACCCCCGGACGCCTGCTCAGAACACGGGCTTTGCGCTCAACCGGCACACTCATCAAAACTCTGTATCGAAGCTGCATAGCTCCAGTTACGCAGCCATGGGAGGTATTTTCACAGCTTGACAAAAAAAGCGCTCGACATCACGCCGAATCTTGAGTCTCTGTTTGGGACCCGCGACGAAAACCTCAGGCTCATGGAAGACATGCTCCATGTGCGCATCGATATGAAATCGGATGCAGTGGTGGTGGAAGGCTCGGCGGAGAGTATTGCGCGCGTGGAACGCATTTTTGCGGACTACGAGGCCTTGCGGAAGGTAGGAGTGAGCTTGCAGAACGGCGAGTTGAACGGGATGCTCAGGCTGGTGGTGTGCGACCCAGCGGTATCGCTGCGGAGCCTGGCGGAGACGGGCAAGCAGCGGTCGGCGGGAATCAAGAGGATGGTGCAGCCGCGTTCGCTGAATCAGCGGCTGTATGTTGAGGCAATCGAACAACTGGATATGGTCTTCGGCGTGGGCCCTGCCGGGACGGGCAAGACCTATCTGGCCGTAGCCATGGCGGTATCGGCTCTACAGGCCAAGAAAGTGAGCCGCATCGTGCTGGTGCGTCCGGCGGTTGAGGCTGGAGAGCGCCTAGGGTTTCTGCCGGGTAGCCTGCAGGAAAAGGTCGATCCTTACCTGCGGCCGCTCTACGACGCCCTCTATGATCTGCTCGAGCCGGAGCGCGTGGACAAAATGCTGGAGAAGAATGTCATCGAAGTAGCGCCGCTCGCGTTCATGCGTGGGCGCACTCTGAACGACGCGTTTGTGATCATGGACGAAGCGCAGAATACAACCAGCGAGCAGATGAAGATGTTCCTTACCCGGATGGGCAACAACTCGAAAGCCGTCATCACCGGAGACGTCACGCAGATCGATTTGCCCAACCCGCGAAAGTCGGGGCTGATTGAGGCGATGGCGGTGCTTGAGGGTGTCGATGGCATCCGGTTTGTGCACTTTGAAGCCGGCGATGTAGTGCGGCACCAGCTCGTACAGCGCGTGATTCAGGCCTACGACAACTTTGGCCGGGCGCAGCAGGAGCTGCCGCTGCGACTTTCCGAGGGCGACGGTCAGACGGCTGCGAAACCGCAGTAAGGGCAGCAATTGCGATAGGATCAATAGGAGGGCCATGCGCCCTCCTATGCTTTTTCGCGGGATTGCCGCGTAGAGCTGCCCAACCCTCCATGATCCTGATCGAACCTTCGATAGAAAAGAAATTCGGGCGCGCCAGCTTGAAGAAGCGGGAGATCGGAGATTTTCTCGCGCATGCGGTCGCGGCGGCCGAACTCCCGGGAACGGTTTCGGTGCTGCTCACCGGGGATGAAGAGATTCGGCGGCTGAATCGGGAGTTTCGGCATAAAGACAAGGCCACGGATGTGTTGTCGTTTCCCGCGGCCCAATTGAATGGACGGGTCCGGCTCGCCGGAGATGTTGCGATTTCGGTGGAGACGGCGGCGCGTGAGGCAGAGAAGCGGCAGCATCCGCTCACGCTCGAGCTCAAGGTGCTGGTGCTGCATGGAGTCCTGCACCTGGCGGGTTGGGATCACGAGACAGACGCAGGTGAGATGGCTCGAAAGGAAGAGGCTCTGCGGAAGAGACTTGGGCTGGCAGAGGGATTGATCGAGCGGGTAGTCGTGCGGGGAACGAAGAGGAGCGCAAAGCGATGACTCTGCCGTGTGCGCTTCTGATCCCACTTCTGCTCGTCGTTCTCACGCTGGCCTCGTATGTCGACCAGCTCTACTCGGAGATGGGGAAGTTTCTCGCACGTGAGTTTCAGGAGAATATCGACGCATGGGAGCAGCACGTTGAGCCCAGGCTTCGTCTAAAGCGCGATCATATACGGCTCTCGGCAGCAATCCTGGCGCAGCTGTCTCTTGCATGTCTCACGCTGCTCTTCGGCGTGCTGCTATTTGATCGTGCCCCGGTCTATGATCGGCCCACAGCGGCTGAGGCAGGGCAGGTGGTACTGGGCGTGGTGCTGGTGATTCTGCTGTTCAACCAGCTCCTGCCCTTCATATTCTTCACGCGCACGCAGGGACTGTGGGTGGTGCGGCTGCGTGGACCACTGCGGCTGATGTTTTATCTGGTAATGCCGATTACGCTGTTCCTGGGCTTTCTGTTGTCGATTGCGGCGCTGGCTGAGGCGCATCCCCGCAAGGAGGAAGAGGCATCGCTCGAAGCCGTGGATGCGTTGATTGAAGCAGGCGAGGAAGAAGGGATTCTCGAGGAGAGCGATCGCGAACTGGTGCGTTCGGCGGTTGAGTTTGGGGATAAAGTGGCGCGTGAGGTGATGACCCCGCGACCGGAGATGTTTGCCGTTCCAGGATCGACGACGCTCGAGGAGTTCCTGGACATGATCGAGAGCCGCCCTATTTCGCGGGTGCCCGTATATGAGGGGACACTCGATCACGTGACAGGGATCGTATTCGCGCACGACTTGCTGCGCATCCGTGATGAAGACGCGCGGACGCAGACTGTAGCCAGCATCGAGCGCTCGGCGGCGTTTGTGCCGGAGACGAAAAAGGTGAACGAGCTGCTGCGCGAGATGCAGCGCGAGAAGCAGCACATGCGGATCGTCATCGACGAATATGGCGGCGTGGCCGGTTTGGTGACGATCGAAGACCTGCTGGAAGAGATCGTGGGCACGATCAGCGATGAGCATGAAGAGGACGCCGAGTCGGTTGTACACGAAGCTGACGGGTCATGGATTGTGCCCGGAAATGTTGAGATTGACCGGCTGGATGACCTGTTGAACGGGGAAGCAGAGGTACCGGAAGATTCCGAAGCAACAACGCTAGCGGGACTGGTGAGCGAAGCGGCGGGACGGATCCCGCAGGCCGGCGAGGTCATCGAGTGCTATGGGGTGCGGTTTGAGATTCTGGCCTCGACCGACCGGCGCATTGAGCGCCTTCATGTTTCTCGCGCGGCCAGCAAGTCGGAAGGAGCATGACATTGCGATCGGGCTTTGTTTCGATTATCGGACGCCCGAATGCGGGTAAATCCACGCTGCTGAATGCACTGGTGGGCGAAAAGGTCGCAATTGTGACCGCCAAGCCACAGACGACGCGGACGCGAATTTTGGGTTTTGTCGAAGTGCCGGCGCGTAAGGGGAAGCATCCTGCCGCACAGATTGTCTTTGTCGACACGCCTGGAGTTCACAAACCCGACTCCTCGCTCGACAAGCGCATGATGCAGGAGGTTCACGATGCGCTCGAGGGACGCGACGCTGTCCTGCTGATGGTGGATGCGACACGGCGGCTGGATTTGCCTGAGCTACATACTGGCGAAGAAGAGAGGGCCACGCAGCGTGCAGGTAAGGCTGAGAGTGAAGACGCCTTCGTTTTTGATCTGATCCGTAACCTTGATTGCCCTGTTTTCCTGCTCATCAACAAAATCGATCTTGTCGATCGCAAGCTGCTGCTGCCCGTCATTCAGCAGCTCACTTCGCTGCATTCTTTCGCCGAAGTATTTCCAATTTCGGCGCGCAAGAAAGACGGGCTCGATGTGTTGCTGGAGAAGCTTGTCGCGGTGCTGCCCGCAGGAGAGCGATATTTCCCCAAGGATCAGTTCACGGACCAGCCCGAACGCTTTTTGGTGGCCGAGCTGATACGCGAGAGAATCCTGATCGAAACCGGCGAAGAGGTTCCGTACGCCTCAGCCGTCGTTATCGAGCGGTTTGAAGAACCAAGGCCGCTACCCAAAGGTAAAAAGTCGAGGCCCGATGCCAAGCCGCCGCTTACCCGCATCGCTGCCGTCATTTATTGCGAACGCGATGGGCAGAAAGCAATCCTGATCGGCAAAGGTGGCAGCAAGCTGAAGGCCATCGGGACCTCCGCACGCAAAGAGATAGAGTCGCTGTTAGGAACGAAGGTCTTCCTTGAGTTACATGTAATCGTCAAAGAGAACTGGCGCGAGTCACGGGGATTTGTCGAGTCTCTGGATTGGCGAAGGCAATTGGACGAAATGGCGGGAGGAAAAAGAGTTCCAAAACAGACCGGCCAGTAGTCTAACCGCGCCGCGTTCCCCTCAATTCCCTGCCTGCTCCTCAACGACCTCCGGCGGCGCGGGAACAATGCCAAGCTGGATATAAATCGGCCGCATCTCCTTGCGAATTGCTCTCAGCCGCGTCCAGAACCAGCCGGCGCCGGCGATACAGAACGTTCCCGTCACCATCACCGTTCGCGGAGCGCCCATCCACTGCGCCAGTTCACCTGCCAGCAGGCCGCCAAAGGGAGCAGTGGCGACAAACGCCGCCATATAGTAGCTCATCACCTGTCCACGCTTGTCCTCCGGCACGAGCATCTGAATGATTGTGTTGCTCACCGTAAGTCCCTGCATCATGCCGATGCCCACCACCACCATCAGCAGCAGGGAGAGCCAAAGTAGCCGAGATATCCCGAACAACACCAGTCCGGGGCCAAACATTGCCGCCGCAATCGGAAGCATCTTCGACCAAGCGCGCACCGACTTGCGCAGGGCCAGAGACAGGGACGAGATCAGCGCCCCCACGCCCGCCGCGCTCATCAGAAAGCCCAGGGTATACGGCCCGCCCTGCAGAACCTCAGCCGCGAAGACCGGCATCAGAACCACATGCGCCATCCCCATCAGGCTTAACGTGGCGAACAGGAGCAGAATGCTGCGCACGGGTACGGACGTCGAAACATACTGCCAGCCCTCGCGCAACTGCTCGAGCATCGACATCGTCGCCCGTTTCACATCCGGCACATGAACCCGCATCAGCAGGAGCGAAATGATCACTGCGATGTAGCTCACGCCATCCCACGAGGAAACACCAGCCCTCGTTGGTCGCCGCGATCACCAGACCTGCCAGAGACGGACCGATTAGTCGCGCCAGATTTACCATCGAAGAGTTGATGGCGATGGCATTCGGCAGATCTCCTCGGTCCTCGACCATCTGCACCATGAACGCCTGACGCCCGGGCATTTCGAAGGCGTTGATCGCACCCTGAAAGGCGCTCAGCGCCAGCACTTCACGGATCGTTATCCGGTGCGTGAGCGTGAGCCACGCAAGCGCCAGCGACCGCACCATCGCCAGAGCCTGGGTCCACACCAACACCTGGCGACGGTCCAGCCGATCGACCAGCACGCCCGCGAAGGGAGCCAGAAGAAGCATCGGAATCTGCCCGAAGAAGCTCACCGTACCCAGCAGCAGCGCGGATTTCGTGAGCCGGTAGACCAGCCACGCGGTCGCGATGCGCGTCATCCACTTGCCGATCAGCGAAATACTCTTGCCACCAAGAAACAGCCTGAAGTTACGGTGCCGCAGCGCCCGCCACGCGTGGAAGTAATCAGGGTGTGTTAGTGCGTCGTTGCTTCTTAGTTCTTCAGGAAATTTCTCAGCGGGATCCGTGGTCATCGGCCTTCATTTGGAGTCGATTCGGTTCCATTCTGCGAGGATGACATCTGCCGCCCGGTGTGACGGGTCAGGGAGCAAGACCCTCCCGAACGCTGATGCCGAGCGTGCGCATCTTGCGGTAGAGATGGCTGCGTTCGAGTCCCAGCGATTCTGCTGCCCGGCTTATGTTCCCATGGCATTCATCGATTTTCTTGAGAATGTATTCGCGTTCGTAGGCCTCTCGCGCCTGCTGCAGTGTGCTGAAGTCCTCGTTGCGTCTGCCCGCCGCACGGTGGACCAGCATGGGAAGATGCCTCCGGTCGATGCGGTGGGCCTGCGGATTGAGAATGAGCACTCGCTCTAAAATATTCTTCAACTCGCGCACATTTCCCGGCCAGGGATAATGCTTTAGCAGATCGAGCGCATCCTCGCCGATCTCCACACGCGGGCGGCCATACTCGCGGCCGAAGACGCGCAGGAATTCACGAGCGAGTGAGGGAATATCCTCTTTGCGCTCGCGCAAGGGCGGCACAAAAAATGGGATTACGTTCAACCGATAGAAGAGATCTTCGCGAAAATTTCCCTTGGCAGTTTCGTCTTCAAGGTTTTTGTTGGTGGCGGCGATCACGCGGACATCTACGCTGATGGCCTGCATTGCACCCACCGGCACGAAGCTCTGTTCATCGAGGGCACGCAGAACCTTGGCTTGAGTCTTAAGGCTCATATCGCCCACTTCGTCGAGAAATAGTGTTCCGCCATTGGCCCGCTCGAAAGTGCCGCGCTTCTCCGCCGGGCCGCCGGGGATGGCGCTGTTTCTATAGCCAAACAGTTCGCTTTCGATGAAGTCCTCGGGGATTGCCGCGCAGTTCAGCTCAATGAACACACGGTCGCGGCGCGGGCTCTCTGCGTGTATAGCGCGCGCTATAAGCTCCTTGCCGGAACCGGATTCCCCAAAGATGAGAACCCGACCATTTGTCGGCGCCATGAGTTTGATTTGCTGGCGCAGCGCCTTCGCCGGAACGCTCTCCCCAGTGATCGTGGTCCCGAGCGCAACCTGCCGCTTATACTCCAGGTTCTCGTTGCGCAGGCGCTT
>Ga0206842_1011_pt1 | contig 72757 bp, 74 predicted proteins | sample Alteio_BWOrgCont_23_FD_152861 | JGI IMG/M metagenome (GOLD analysis project Ga0206842, IMG submission 152861) | Enriched cells from forest soil in Barre Woods Harvard Forest LTER site, Petersham, Massachusetts, United States -... | ecosystem: Environmental > Terrestrial > Soil > Temperate forest >...
AGATTTAAAGCAGCCATAACAGCAATACGTTCTAAGCCTATCACACGTCCGGAAGCTTTAATTTCTTTCATTTTGCCGTCAAGGAGTAAAGCCGCATCAAATAAACGGTGTACCTCTTCTTCTGGACATGCTACCTGATAATCCTTGCCTAAAATTTTAACCGCTATACTTTTATTGATGCCCAATTTTAAAACCTCAAGTTACAGATCCTCATATAAAATGTAATTCAGCGGATAACAAGAGTCAATAAGTTGTCAAACAAACAAACTAATTATAGCCAAAGGATCTAGATTCGAGTTAATATTAGTCATGGCAAAAATAGTAACATACTCAGAGCTCAAACAAACCTTAAGTGCTATGGGTGCGCAAATTAGCGCAGCTGAGGCGCATGGTATGCTGGTGGGAATGTTTTGCATGTCGCCAGGGTTGCAGGAAGTTTCATGGAAGGACATATTATTAGATAATCTAGATTGTAGTGCGCCTAATCAATCACAGTGGCGTATTCTCAAAAGGATGGCGAAACAAGTTAACCATGATATTAGCAAACAGCATTTTGCTTTTAAATTGTTGTTGCCGGATGATGAAATAGATTTAAGTGAAAGGCTGGCTGCGCTTGGCAATTGGTGTTGTGGTTATTTGAGTGGTTTAGCATTATTCGGTCTGAGCAATGGTGATTTAAAAAATCCAATCGTGCAAGAATTGGTACAGGACATATCAGAAATCGCTCATCTGGATATGACGACTGATGCGAGCGAAGAGGATGAGCACCACTATATGGAATTAGTTGAATATCTGCGTATAGCATTACAAAATGTGCACGCAGAGTTGCAATCTACCTTGCAACAAAATATCATTCATTAGGATCGATTTTTATGGAAGAATTTTCTAAGCGGCGTGCTGCATTGGCCAATCAATTACAAAATAATAGTGTCAGCATTTTATTCAGTGCACAATTGCAGATCCGCAATGGGGACGCTGAGTATCCATTTCGTCAACAAAGTGATTTTTATTATTTAAGTGGTTTTCCTGAACCTGAAGCAGTTTTAGTTTTATCTAAAGATGATAAAGGTGATTTGCTTTTCATCTTATTTAATCGTACGCATGATCTTGAAGCTGAGGTTTGGACTGGGAAACGTGTCGGACAAGAGGGGGCATGTAAAGAATATAATGCAGACGAATCGCATGATATTCAGCAAATTGACAACATCATGCCGCAAATATTGGCTAATAAAGCTATTATTTATCAGGTCATGGGGCGGTGCACAGAGCAAGATCAAAAAATACAAATTTGGCTAGAAACAGCTAAAAAAAGACTAGCAACTAAACAACGTAGCGAATTAAACAAAATTGTAAGTGCGCCTGATACAATTATCGATCTAGCTCCTATTATTCATGAGATGCGTTTATTTAAAAGTATTGAAGAAATAAATAATATGCGCAAAGCAGCAGAGATTTCCGCACAAGCACATCTAAAATTAATGCAACAATGTAAACCAGGGCTATTTGAGTATCAATTGGAAGCGATTTTTAACGCACATTGTTTAGATCAAGGTTGTAGGGGCTTGGCTTATAATTCAATAGTTGCTGGCGGTAATAATAGTTGTACTTTGCATTATACAAGTAATGATCAAAAATTAATGGTTGGCGACTTAGTGCTAGTTGATGCTGGGGGTGAATATAATAATTATGCTGCGGATATTACTCGCACCTATCCTATTAATGGCAAATTCACCCAGGAACAAAAGCAAATTTATAATTTGGTATTACAAGCGCAATTAGCCGGTATTGAACAAGTACGTCCTGGTAATTTATGGGATAGCGTGCAAAATATAATGTTGGAGATCATTGTCAAAGGATTAGTTGAATTAGATATAATGCGCGGCAAGGTCAAAGATTTGATTCATGAACAAGCATATAAACAATTTTATATGCATAGCAGTGGTCATTGGTTAGGTATGGATGTGCATGATGTTGGACGTTATAAAACACAAGGTAACTGGCGACCATTTGAGCCGGGTATGGTGTTAACAGTAGAACCGGGCATTTATATTTCAAAATATAACAGCAAAGTTGATCCTAAATGGCATGGTATTGGCGTGCGCATCGAAGATGATATATTAGTAACTAATGATGGGCATGAAGTATTATCAGCTTCTGCGCCTAAAAAGGTAGCAGAGATCGAAAGTGCAAGAAATTGATGTAGCAATTATCGGGGGTGGATTAGTCGGTGCATGTTGCGCGCGTGCGCTTGCTGTTCTAGGTTTAACAGTTGTAGTGTTCGATAAACAAGCTGCAACGAGTTCTTATTCTCCTGAATTAGATAATCGCGGTTTGGCTGTATCTTATACTAGCGCACAAATTCTCAACGATTTAGAACTGTGGTCGAAGATCGCGAACCATGCTTTTCCGATCCGTACGGTCCATGTGTCTGAACAACATAGTTTTGGGTTTACCAAATTAGAAGCTGCTGCATTTAATATTCCAGCTTTAGGATATGTTGTTAGTGCTAGTGTGTTAGGAACAGTTTTGATCAAAGACTTAGATGCAGTAGGCAATATCAAGGTTTTGCGACCAATTGAAATAAAAGCTATGCATTTTGATTTAGCAACTAAAAATTGGATGATCACTGCTGGAGAATTTAAATTACGGGCCAAATTATTGATTGCAGCAGATGGTAGCAATTCAATGTTAGCTGCGCATTTTAACATTCCCTATTTTAGTAAGGAATATAATCAGTCAGCAATTGTCGCTAATTTATCTGTAATTAATACAAGCTTGGATACTGCATTTGAACGTTTCACCCAGCAAGGGGTAATGGCTTTCTTGCCTTTTGGTGCAGAGAAAATAAAATTTGTATGGACAGCTGCAACTGATAATCTTGCAGAATTGCAAGCTTTATCTGATGCTGAATTTTTGCAGCGAATACAAACTGCAATTGGCTTTAGACTTGGAAAATTTAGATCAATAGATAAACGTTTAACTTTTCCTATCAAATATTATCAAGCAAGCGCAGTGCATGCTCAATCTGCAGTACTGATAGGCAATGCTGCTAATACTTTGCATCCAGTAGCAGCACAGGGTTTTAATCTTGGTCTGCGCGATGTTGCTACTTTAGCCAAAATGCTAGCAGTGGCGCAAAAAAATGGTAATGCCATCAATGACGCTAAAATGCTGTTCGAATTTGCGCAACAACGCAAACCAGATCATGCGGCTACGCAAAAATATACCAATTCAATCGTGGAAATATTTGCTAACCAATCTGCATTAATGACTGTTTCCAGACGGTTATCATTGTTAGTAGCGCAATTTATACCATCGATTAATAAAAGGATTATTCGCCAAGGTTTAGGGAAATGAAAATTATAATGTTGGGGGCTGGTATTGTTGGTTTATGTGCTGCAAATTTGCTGGCACAAGACGCAGATTTAAATATTGTGCTTATTGATGGCAAAGAACCAAATTTAAGCTGGGAAGAGAGTACCTACGATTTACGCTGCAGCGCAATCTCGCGAGCGGCAGAAAATTTATTTATCAATTTAGGCGTATGGCAAGATATTATTGCTACACGCGCTGGCGTGTATGAGCAAATGATAATCTGGCAAAATGAAATTGGATCCGCCTTGAGTTTTAAGGCACAAGAAATTCAGGAGCCAAATTTAGGCTATATTATTGAAAATAGAGTAATTCAGGCTGCGTTATGGCAACGTTTGCAAAAATTTAACAATGTTAACACACAATTTTTAAATTTCGATCATCTTAGTTTGGAAGCTTTGCGGTTGGATGCGGATCTTATTATTGGCGCTGATGGTGCTGCTTCATGGCTACGCACTGTGAGTAATATTCCAACTTTGCGCTGGTCGCATAATCAAAGTGCTTTAACTGCAACCATTAAGTCCGAATATGCGCATCAAAATATTGCGCGGCAAAAATTCGGTGATCATGGTCCTTTAGCTTTTTTACCACTTGCCGAAACAAATTTAAGTTCTATAGTATGGACTGCCGATCCAGCACGCATATCTCGTTTAAATAAAATTAGCTCTACAGAGTTCTGTCAAGAATTAGCAGCTAGCTTTGATTATGCGCTTGGAGATCTGGAGTTATGTGGATCACGCGCGTCCTTTCCCTTGCATATGTTGCATGCAACCAGATACATTGCGGATAAAATCGCTTTGATTGGGGATGCGGCACATGTGGTGCATCCTCTGGCTGGACAAGGTATGAATTTAGGAATTTTTGATGCTGCAACGTTAGCGCAAGTGATTTTGGCAGCCAAGCAGTCTGGGCGTGATATAAGCGCTCAACAGGTTTTAAGAAAATATGAACGTGAGCGTAAGGGGCACAATATTAGCATGTTAGCTATGGTGGAATTGTTTAAAAGAAACATTGGCACCCAAGCAATATTCTTGCGGGCTGCAAATAAATTAAGTCCGCTAAAGAATTTAATGGCACGTTTTGCAATGGGTCTAAATTCTGATTTCCCAGTGAGTTTAAGAACGTGACTAACCAAACAATTTTATATCCTTTACATCAAGAAGCGCATGCAACATTCGTGGACTTCGCAGGTTGGCATATGCCATTGCATTATGGATCGCAAATAGAAGAACATCTTGCAGTTCGTAAAGATGCTGGCATGTTTGATGTATCGCATATGGGAGTTATAGATATATCAGGTGCACAATCGAAGGATTTGTTATTAAAAGTTATGGCTAATGACATCAACAAATTAATTAAGCCAGGTAAAGCTTTATATACTTGTATGTTAAATCAAGGCGGTGGCGTCTTAGATGATCTGATCGTGTACTTCTTGCAACCAGGCTTGTATCGCTTAGTAGTAAATGCCGCTTGTCGAGAAAAGGATTTTGCTTGGTTACAACAACAAGCGCGAGATTATAATGTCAATCTAGTGTTACACGAAAAAGATTTAGCAATAATTGCAGTGCAAGGTCCAAATGCGGTGGTGAAATTTTCGCAGATTTTAGCAAATGATATTGCTGAACAAGTCAAAGCTCTAAAAAAATTTACTAGTCTACAATATAATAATTGGCAAATTGCTCGTACTGGTTACACCGGGGAAGATGGGGTTGAAATAATCTTACCTTATACCGATGCAGTTGCTTGCTGGCAAAATTTATTGCAGCAGGGCATTTCTCCAATCGGGCTTGGAGCTCGCGATACTTTGCGTTTAGAAGCGGGATTTAATTTGTATGGTAATGACATGGATGAGATAACTACTCCTTTGGAATCTAATCTGGCCTGGACTGTAGCTATGGAGCCTGCAAACCGAGATTTCATTGGTCGTGCAGCATTAGAAGCGCAATTAAAAACTGGCTTACAGCGACAATTATTTGCGGTACAGGCTGCAGATAAGGCTATTTTACGTCATGGACAAATTATTTATGTGGCTGATCACCAGGTAGGGGTCGTTACTAGTGGTAGTTATTCTCCAAGCTTGCAGCGCGGGATAGGATTTATGCGAGTTGCATTGCCGCAAAATAAAGATTATTTTGTAGACATCCGCGGAGTAAAACATCGGTTGTTAATGAGGAACAAGTAATGCAACATTTTCCAGAAGAGTTAATGTATACAATTACCCATGAGTGGGCATATAAAGACGAAGAAAAAAACATTGTCACAGTTGGGATAACGGATTATGCGCAGGAAAAATTAGGTGAAATTGTATTTGTCGAATTACCTGAAGTTGGATTAAAGATAGCAGCTGGCGATGAGGTATGTGTTTTGGAATCTGTTAAATCTGCTGCGGATGTTTTTAGCCCTCTTAGTGGCAAAATTGTTGCGATTAATGAAGATCTTGAAGATTCGCCTGGGCTGATAAATTCTGATCCATATCAAGATGGCTGGTTGTATAAATTAGAATTAAAAGATCAGGTTGAATATGATGAATTGCTTGATGTACATGGCTATCGTGAACATTTAGCTGAAGAGGCAGAAGAATAGATGCCTTTTATTCCACACACTCAAGCAGAAGTAGCGGCCATGCTAGAATCAATAGGTGCTACTTCGTGTGAAGAATTATTCCAAGAAATTCCAGATGCTCTAAAAATTAAGGGCATAGATGGGTTGGGTCCTGGTCTTACTGAAATGCAAGCTTGGCGGCTAATGCAAACTTTAGCGGCACAAGATCAAAGCAAATTAAATTTTATTGGCGCTGGATGTTACGAGCATTATATTCCAGCAGCAGTGTGGGAATTAGCTACACGCGGAGAGTTTTTAACTGCCTACACTCCATATCAGCCTGAGGCCAGCCAAGGAACTTTACAAGTTTTATATGAATATCAAAGCATGCTAGCCGCCTTGACCGCAATGGATGTTGCCAATGCATCTTTATATGAGGGAGCAACTGCGCTCAGCGAAGCAATTTTGATGGCCATACGGTGTACAAAACGTGCATCCAATAAAAGAATTTTATTACCCAAAAGTGTACACCCTTTTTATCGTCAGGTAGTTAAAACCATGACGAGTCCCCAAGCTGTAGAATTAATTGAAGTTGAGTTTGATCATAATGGGCAAATATCAAAACAAAAATTAGATGAATTAGCTAAACAAGAATTTATTGCGTTAGTAATCCCCCAACCAAATTTTTTGGGCATATTAGAAGATGTTGATTTCTTATGTGATTGGGCACATCAAAATGGTGCTTTGGTTATTGCCACAGTGAATCCTTTAGCAATGGCTTTATTAAAACCCCCTGGGGAATGGGGAACTAATGGTGCAGATTTTGCTTGCGGTGAAGGTCAGTCCTTAGGAGTACCTTTAGCATCTGGCGGTCCTTACATTGGATTTTTATGTTGTAAAAGGGAATATATTCGTCAATTACCTGGTCGTATTGCTGGGGTTACAACAGATTTAGATGGAAAGCGTGGTTTTGTGTTAACTTTGCAAGCCAGAGAACAGCATATACGTCGTGCTAAAGCTACCTCTAATATTTGTACTAACGAAAGTTTGTTGGCCACTGTGAATACAATTTATTTAGCTTTAATGGGTGCTAAAGGGCTAAAGCAAGTTGCTGTGCAGTGCCATAATAATACAAGCTATCTAAAAGAAGCGTTGCGTACAATGTCAAAATTCCGGTTAAAATTTGATAGCCCTTTTTTCCACGAACTGGTACTAGAGTTTCAAAAGCCAGTTGCAGAAGTGTTAGAACATTTAGCGCAACAGAAGATCCAAGGTGGTTTTGATTTGAGCATATATTATCCTGAGCTAGGAAATTGTGTATTGTGTTGTGTTACCGAAACAAAATCCAAACAGGATCTCGAACAGTTTATTCAGGCCTTAGAAAAATGTTAATTTTTGAAAAGTCAGTTGCAAACCGCTATCCAAAAAGCCAAATGTCTGCTGAAGATATTGATTGTTCTGACATTCCTAACAAATTATTGCGCAAAACTCCGCCAAAATTACCAGAAGTTTCTGAGTTGCAAGTGATCAGACATTATTCGCGATTATCCCAAAAGAATTTCTCAATTGATACTAATTTTTATCCTCTAGGCTCATGCACCATGAAATATAATCCGCGTGGGGTACATAAAATTGCTTCTTTACCAGGGTTTTTAAATCGTCACCCATTTTCGCATCTGCAACAAAGCCAAGGTTTTATGCAATGTGCTTTTGAGTTACAAAATGTTTTAGCCCATATTACTGGCATGAACAAGGTTTCCTTATGTCCATTAGCGGGAGCACACGGCGAATTTGTGGGGATTGCCATGATCAGGGCTTATCATCAGGCACATGGAGATTTACAGCGCACCGAAATTTTAGTGCCAGATAATGCACATGGTACAAATCCTGCATCTGCTAGTATGTGTGGCTTTAAAGTGCGAGAAATTGCCACTAATCCTGATGGAGATATTAATCTCGATGAGTTACGCGCTGCTTTAGGGTCGCAAACCGCTGGATTAATGTTGACAAACCCTTCTACTTTGGGAATTTATGAACGTAATGTACAACAAATTGCAGATTTAGTGCATAGTGTAGGGGGGCTATTGTATTACGACGGCGCTAATTTAAATGCAATTATCGGTCGAGTGCGACCTGGCGATATGGGTTTTGATGTAATGCATTTAAATTTGCATAAAACTTTTGCCACACCACATGGTGGTGGAGGACCAGGAGGGGGACCGGTAGCAGCTAATGCCAGTTTGGCGCCATATTTGCCAGTGCCGATGGTAAGCTTGGTCGATGGACAATATAAATGGTTAACAGAATTGGATTGCCCTAATACAATTGGGCGAATAACAACTTGTATGGGAAATGCGGGAGTTTTGTTGCGTGCATACATTTATATTTTAATGTTGGGTCAAGAAGGTGTGCGTAGAGTTTCGGAAATAGCAGTATTAAACGCGAATTATTTAATGCGGAATTTAGTAAAAATTGGCTACACACTAGCATATCCATCGCGCATGGCTACGCATGAATTTATTATTACTTTAAGCAAACAATATAAACAATTTTCTGTTAACGCCTTGGATTTTGCCAAACGCATAATTGATGAAGGGGTGCATGCCCCTACTATTTATTTTCCTTTAACTGTGCCGGAGTGTTGGTTAATAGAACCAACCGAAACCGAGAGCAAACAAGAGCTCGATAATTTTTTAAGATTAATGCAAGAGTTTCTACATGAGGCCGCAACTAATCCCGAGCGCCTTAAAGAAGCCCCTTTAAACCTCCCAGTAAAAAGATTGGATGAAGTGAAAGCTGCCAAAGATATCAATGTGGTTTGGTCAGGTTCAATGTAGTTCAGCATCAGCCTATTAAAATATTGCTAAGCTAAATATATATATCTTTGCATAAGCTTGACCGACCAAGTGCCATCAAAAATCTGACACAGCTCATGGTCAAAGCGGGGGAAAAAATTGATTGATGCTAATGGATATCGGCTCAACGTCGGTATAATTTTAACTAAGTCATCTGGTCAAGTATTTTTGGGCAAAAGGATTAACCAAAATGCATGGCAGTTCCCGCAAGGTGGATTAGATGATCAGGAAAATATTGAAGAAGCAGTGTTTCGGGAGTTATGGGAAGAGATTGGTTTAGATAGGAGCAAGGTTGAAATTATTGGGCATACGCGGCAATGGTTAAAATATAAATTACCACGCAAATTAATTCGCTCTACCAAACCTACCTGTATTGGGCAGAAGCAGAAATGGTATTTGTTAAAGCTTACTGGAACTGACGCTGATATTAATTTAACTGCTAGTATGAAACCAGAATTCGATGGTTGGGAATGGGTTAATTATTGGTTTCCATTATCCCAAGTTATCCATTTTAAACGCGAAGTGTATCGTCGTGCATTAAAGGAATTATCACCGTTATATTTTGGGTTCTCTAAGGGTGGTAGTGCAAAGTCTTTGGATAGTATTTTAAGTAAATAGGTATTGTGATGGAGTCTGGGCTATTAAACGTACAAATGGTTAGACTGTCAATTTTGATCTTGTCAATTATCTGTTTGTTTTTAATAGGATTAGTTTTTGTTCTTGCTAATGCATTGTGGAATTTACGCAATAAATTTGCAGAATTAGCGCATAAAAATATTGAGCATCCATCAAGCAAACATTATTTAACTAGTTTAGAAAATCGCACCTCACTAATCAACAGAGTAGAAAATCTCATTGCAAATTCTAAGGATGGTGATATACGAACTGCATTATTATTTATAGATATAGATGATTTTAATAGCATCAATGGTTCACTTGGAGTACGCTTAGGCGATTTGTTATTACAAAGTATAGCATCGCGCATTGTGGCAGAAGCTTCAGGCTACACTAAATTAATATATCAAGTTGGGAGTGATGAATTTGGCGTGGTTGTGTATGATTGCGGGCAAGATTCGGTCATGCTTAACGAACTTGCATCGAATATTATTGCTGCAGTAGGACAACCTATAAGCTTGCAAGGTTATGATTTACAAATTAGTTGTTGTGTTGGGGTTTGCACTTATCCTGATTGTGCTGCAGACGCAGAAACTTTGTTAAAAAATTCTGGTTCGGCTCGAGATAATGCTAAGAAAATTGGATATGGTACTTGTTCATTTTATACTCAAGAAATGAGTCGCAGATCGGTAATACGAACATTAATTAGCGCGGATTTGCGTCATGCTTTAGAGCGCAATGAATTTTATTTACATTATCAACCCAAAGTTAATTTGCAGACAGAAATGGTGCAAGGTGCAGAAGCTTTATTACGTTGGCGACACCCATCCTTGGGAAATATAACTCCAGATATTTTTGTGCCAGTAATGGAAGACTTAGGTTTAATTCATCCAGTGGGGAAATGGCTGATCCATGCAGCATGTAAAGATATTGTAAAATTACATTCGGAAGGATATACCGATTTACATATTGCTATTAACTTATCGCCTCATCAGTTTGATAAGGGGGATATTGCTAGCATTATCGCAGAGGTAATTTGGGATACAGGCATCGCACCGCATAAGGTGGAAATAGAATTAACTGAAGCAGTGGTTATGAATGATACGGAAAAATCTTCCTTAATGTTGCGAGTATTACAATCCATGGGTGTGAAAATTGCAGTTGATGATTTTGGCACTGGTTATTCTTCAATGAATCAATTAACACGATTCCCGATCAATATTCTCAAAGTAGATCGTTCGTTTATTCATGATATGCATTTAATTCCAGCTAACCGTACAATTGTTTCAACCATCATTAGAATGGCTAAGCAATTGGGTTATGAAGTGGTGGCAGAAGGTGTAGAAAAAGAAGAAGAGCTAGACTTATTACGCCTCGAGGGTTGTGATATTATTCAAGGTTTTTATTATAGCAAGCCCTTAGAATTTTCTCGTTTTGCCCAATATGTTCGTGAGAAAAATTCTGTTAATGGTACAAGAAAACAAGATGAAGAAAACCTAGCCTAGGGACTGTTGACAATTCTACTATGGCAATTGTCAAACAGCCCCTAGCCTTGCTTTTGGCACATCTAAACCGTACTATAAACTTTGGGAATAAACAAAAGTCACTCTAATTCAGTCGACTGCATAACATGATAGTATATCCAGATATTGATCCAGTTGCTTTTTCCATAGGCTCACTCACTGTACGTTGGTATGGTTTGTGTTATTTATTTGGTTTTTTAGGCTGTTATTGGTTATCTGTAGTTAGGGGGCGCGGTACTGAGTGGACTGCGCAGAAGCTAGCTGATGTTTTGTTTTATGTAGCGGTAGGCATCATTCTTGGAGGGCGCATAGGGTATATTCTATTTTATCAACCAGGAATGATTTTAAGTAATCCACTAACGCTCTTAGCTTTTTGGGAGCCTGGACGTTCATTTCATGGTGGTATGCTGGGCGTTTTTTGTGCGCTGTTATTTTACGTTAAATTTGATGGTGTGCAATTTATAAGATTAACCGATTTTATCGCACCTTCAATTCCAATAGGTTTGGGTTTTGGACGCCTAGGCAATTTTATCAATGGCGAGTTGTACGGCAGAGTTACCACTATGCCATGGGGTATGGTTTTTCCGCACGCTGGTCCAGAACCGCGTCATCCATCGCAATTATATGAACTGGGTTTAGAAGGATTTGTGTTATGCCTGTTCTTAGTCTGGTATGCGCGCAAGCCACGCAAATTAGGTGCGGTTTCTGGAATGTTTCTCTTAATGTATGGGATCATTCGTTGTTTAATTGAGTTTGTGCGTGAACCAGATTATCACCAAAATGCAGAACTAGTCCAGTACCTTACTATGGGACAGTTACTATCCTTACCGATGATAGTTTTAGGTTTATATATGCTTTTTAGACCAGCGAGGAATTAAACATGCAAACATATTTAGCATTGTTGCGGCATGTGATGCAGCATGGAGTGCAAAAAAATGATCGCACTGGCACTGGTACGCTCAGTGTGTTTGGTTATCAAATGCGTTTTGATCTCGCACAAGGTTTTCCATTAGTCACTACCAAAAGAATGACAACCAAAGATGGTAAATTGCGCTCTATTATTCATGAATTGCTGTGGTTTTTGCAGGGCAGTACTAACATTAAATATTTGCATGATCATAATGTCACGATTTGGGATGAATGGGCAGATGCTAATGGCGAATTAGGCCCAGTATATGGCAAACAGTGGCGCGCTTGGGAAGATCGACATGGCGATACTATTGATCAAATCTCGCAAGTAATTAATTTAATCAAACAGGATCCTGATTCGCGCAGAACTTTAGTGTGCGCTTGGAATGTGGGTGAGATTCCATTAATGGCTTTACCGCCTTGTCATGTGTTATTTCAATTTTATGTAGCCAATGGCAAACTTTCTTGTCAGTTATATCAACGCAGTGCGGATATATTTTTAGGTGTTCCGTATAATATTGCTTCCTATGCTTTATTAACCATGATGATTGCACAGGTAACAAATTTGCAACCTGGAGAATTTGTGCATACTTTGGGAGATGCGCATTTGTATTCAAATCACCTGGAGCAAGCCAAATTGCAACTGAGTCGCAAACCGTTTGCTTTGCCAAGAATGAAGCTTAATCCGGCAGTAAAATCAATATTTGAATTTAAATTTGAAGATTTTATTTTGGAAAATTATCAATGTCATGATCTAATTAAAGCGCCGATTGCCGTATGATTATTTCATTAGTTTCTGCAATGAGCCTTGATGGTGTAATTGGATCTAATAATCAGTTGCCTTGGCATATTCCGGAAGAATTACAATATTTTAAAAAAATAACCATGGGTAAGCCAATGATCATGGGCCGTAAGACTTTTGATTCCATCGGTCGTCGCTTATTGTCAGGTAGGAAAACCATAATTCTTACGCAAGATCGATTATTAGTGGGTGAAGGATTTATTGTGTCATATACTGTTGCCGAAGCATTAGCTGCGGCAGGAGATGTTCCGGAAGTGATGATAGTGGGTGGAGCAACAGTATATCGGCAATTTCTGCCGCTAGCGCAACGGTTGTATCTCAGCATAATTCCGCAAGAATATACAGGCGATGCATATTTCCCACAATATGATGCAGATCAATGGACTGTAACTGCAGAGGAAGATCATCAGACATTTAAAACAAAGATTTTGGAAAGAAGGGAGAACTAAAATGCAATTTGTTGTAGAAATGCTCGATATATATATCGCGACTCTGCAAAAATATATCGATGCTCCACTTAAAGCAGGGCAATCTGCAACTTTAAAAGAAGCAAAGAAAGCAGCGGCAACGTTATTTATCAGTGCATTAGCAAGGCTCCGTCGCGAAGCTTTAGCTGAGGAATTAATGCTGCCAAAAACTCCTACTCCTGCTCTGGGGCCGGCTGTTTTGCTTGCCCCAGTGCCAGTTCTTGCTTTACCACGCCTAGCATCGCCTGCAAAAATATCAAAGGGCGGTCAGCCGCGATCATTATTATTTGCAGCCCTACATCCTAAGTTGCCGTCACCAGCGCGAGCAACAACAGCACACACTAAATCAGTTGGGACTCAAAGTGTGGTATACACTCCTGGCGAAATTAGGCGGCACAATTCCAATGATTTTGAATCACCGGCTGCACTCGATCTATTTTCCTCAGAAGATTATTCGCAAAATGCAGATGACTCAGAAAATGTTGCTCCAGCAGTTGAGCTTTCTCCTTTTTTTGCGAGTTTAAAACGTGCTATTCAATTCGCAATTGATCGTGCGAACGAAATGCATGGATTTTTTTCTCGTCCAGGTAGTTATGATGGACTTTTAAATGTTATCTCGATGAACGAACATACTTTGCAGAGTTCAGCCTTAATTTATAAAGAATTTCTGCTTAGTAAAGCAAGATTGCATGCCGAGCGCGCAAGTTTGCCGATTTATATTTTTATTGAGAATTTTTTAAATTCAATTTTAAAGTTAGAATGTATGCTCGCGTTTGATCAATCTTTATTAACTTGCTCAATTTACACATTTGCAGAACAAGGACAAGCATTATATTTATTAAAGAGTGGTTGCATCCCAAACAATCTAAACGTGTCAGTAAATATAACTAATTTAAATCAAATTGCCGTACATATTGGTTCTCTGGATTTAAAAGAAACTACTATTCCAGCAATTATGCTAGAATTGATGCTTCATATTATTGGTGTTAAAGAACAATTAAAAGGCCTGGAGTCTAACATAGATCCTATATTTGCAAAGCAATTTATTTCATTGCAGCAAGAATTAGAAGATGAATATAAGAAAATATTTCCCGATCAATCTTTAAGCGTTATTGCTTTGCAATTAATCGATGAAAAAGAAAAACAACAGGTTAGTGCATTTATGCTCGACAGTCGCGCTGGTGATATGAGTCCAGTAGTACCGGCATACCCAGGAGTTAGGCTTGTATAAGAGTAAATGGTGGAAAAATCCTAAGTTCAGTGGAACTGGTGCATATATATTAACTAAATGTTTAAGTATTACTCTGCGATATAAAATTCAAAAACATACTGCTATAGATCAAACCGCTCCATATTTGTTTGCTTTTTGGCATGGTCAACAATGGTTGCCGGCATTACTATTAAATAAGCATCATGATACTCCAAGTTGTGTTATGGTGAGTCCTTCACGCGATGGCGCGATCTTGGCAATATTGTTAGAAAAATTAGGTTACAGTGTGACGCGCGGTTCTTCGCGCGATAATGGCTTGCGCGCCTTATTAGCTATGAAAACAAGTCTAGCTGCTGGACGCTCAGTAGGGTTTGGTATTGATGGACCAATTGGTCCAATTTATAAAGTTAAACCTGGCATAGCGTTTTTAGCGCAAAAATGTCAAGTGCCAATTATTCCAGTAGGCAGTGCATTTTCTAAATCTTGGATTTTTCATAAAGCTTGGGATAAATTCTCTTTACCCAAACCATTTGCTAGAGCAAGTTTGGTTTTGGGGGAACCGATCATGGTTGATGCAGATGCAGATCTGGAAGCAGTATGTAAACAAATAGAATTGCAGGTGCAAAGTAGCGAACAAACCGCGCAACAATTATTAGGTTAAATTATATTTCTCTAACAATTTGCGCAAAGTATTTCTACTCAACCCTAACCAAACAGCAGCTTTAGATTGATTATTATTCGCATGCTGCATCACTGCTTCTAATAATGGTTTTTCAATTTGGCTTAACACTAAAGAATAAATGTTAGTGGGATCAGTTCCATCAAGATTAGCAAAATAATCTGTAATAGAATTCTTTATGAGTGCAGATAATTGCGTAGGCTTAGAGCTCATATACTGGATTGCTTTGCAATTCGCCAAAGAAATCTTTGATTGCTTGGCGTTGCTCTTGTACCGTTTCTAAATGATTGAAATGGTCACGGAACTTGCCGCCATGACGTTGTCCCTTGCTATACCAAGAAACATGCTTGCGCGCCATGCGTACGCCAATATATTCATCATAAAAATCGTAAAGATTTTCTAAGTGCTTAGAAAGAATGTTTTGTATTTCTGCCACGCTGGGTTCAGCAGCAAAAGTACCATGTTGTAAATAATGATTTATTTCCCGGAAGATCCAGGGACGACCTTGTGCGGCGCGACCAATCATCACTGCATCTGCGCCAGTTTTTTCTAAAACATATTTAGCTTTTTGCGGTGAATCTATATCACCATTAGCAATTACCGGGATGTTAATACTTTGTTTGATTTCTGCAATCGTATCATATTCTGCTTCGCCTTTAAAAAAGCAACTACGAGTTCGACCATGCACCGACAAAGCTTGGATCCCCGCATCTTGAGCTATTTGGGCAATGGTTGGACCATTGCGCATCTCAGGACTCCAGCCAGTGCGGATCTTTAATGTGACTGGAATTTTTACGGCTTTTACTGTGGCAGATAAAATTGCTGCAACTAAAGGTTCGTCGCGTAACAACGAAGAGCCAGACATCATATTACAAACTTTTTTTGCCGGACAGCCCATATTTATATCAATTATTTCTGCGCCCATATCTTCATTAATACGTGCCGCTTCAGCCATCATTGCTGGATCAAAGCCAACTATTTGTACTGAACGAGGCACAGTCTCACCAGTGTGATTAGCACGTCTTAAAGTTTTGGCGCTGCCACGAATTAAGGAATTTGAACCTACCATTTCTGATACCGCCATACCAGCACCAAGATCGCGACACATCTGACGAAATGGCCGATCGGTAACACCGGCCATAGGCGCAAGAATAAGTTTGTTTTCAAGCTTATGAGGGCCTATTTGCATATTGTTTTGCTCAACTTAATTAATTCTTGTATCAGGCAGTATTATATCAGCCAACTTATGGTTTGTCTGTAGACGTAGAGCTTGGTCTGCGGTTAGCCTTGGATTTGGAATGATCGGGCGGTATAGGCACAAAGGTGTTGTTTTTTTCACGATCTTTGAATCTTGCCCGCGCAGCTGCTGGATCCAATTGTTCATCAGGGGATTTGCGGGTTGGTGCTTGCTCTGCTGTTATTTCTATGGATCTTAATTTGACTTTTTGTAACGAAGCTGCGGTTACTGTTGGTTTAGTATAACTTTCTGCTGTGGGTGATTCTGTTTTGGGTTTGGGTGGAGGGTCTAAAACAACAGCAGGTGCACTTCTAGTAGTTGAGCTAAAAAAAGCACTAGTAGAGCTACTTAGCGCGGCACGGAGAGTTGTAAACGCACTGCGCGTTCTAGAATCAGTAGGTTTATGTTTTTTCACGTATGCATGCATTTCGTCGTGACATTCATAAACTGTCTTGCCAAGTTTACCAATCCGATCTATGCATTCCTCTCTAATTAATTTTTGAATATCTTCAGGATAGCCAAGCAAACTATGGCCGTTGATTTCATATAATTCACTAAGAATTGTCGATGTAATTTGCATGCCGCGACAGCCCGGCAAATTTCTTGCATTTAGTTCCTTACCAGCAAAATATTTTAGTGCATTACAAATATTTACTCTAACTAATTCGTCATCTCCTAACAAAGCTTCTTTAATTGCAATTGCAAGGCCAGTACGATCTTTACCACTTTTACAGGTTAAATGTGCTTTAAAGTCCAAAATCGCAGCAATTCTGCACATATTTGCTACAGCTAAAAAACTTTGCACCAAACGTCCATTACCATCGCTCAAATTGTGCCAATAGTCTTGTAATTTAATATAACATTCGATCAACTCTACTATTTCTGGTGCTTCTTTGGCTGCTTTAAGACGGATCCTTTGGTCTAATAGTCGTCCTTTTGTTTTGTCCCAAGATTTTTCTACCTTGCTAGGATCAAATAAACTTATTAAAGAACCGTATTTTCCCGTAGTAAATTGCTCAAGAAATTTTTTGATCTGAATATGTAATTTTTCTATGCCTCGTTGATTATAAGATTTATTTAGTTTTCCCCAATCTAAGTTTTCCATGTTGAGGCCTAAAAAAGCATTAACTACATAATTGCCTGCAAAGTTATCTTGACTAATTCCTATAGCTTCTATTTGTTGACGAGTAATTTTACCATGAGTATGTTGCAGAATATATTTTATATCATCTTCGCTTTGAAATTTTAAAAGCTCGTCTTGCACTTTTGCTGCAGAATATTCCAAAGCATCAAGTTGTGCGTTTTCATTTTCGGTTATGGTTTTGGCTTTAGCACTATCTGGAGTGATGCTTTCAATAGCTTTGCCAGTTTCTTGTTCAATAAATGGAGATAGCATTGTTATATAGGCAGTTTTGACTGTTAGTTCTTTCGGGATGGGTTTGTCTTTATATTTACCAGAATTAATTGCTTTAACCAACATGTCTCGCGCATCTTGCACGATCATACGTCTGAATGCTGCCACCTCTTTTTCTCTTCTCGTAGCATGATCTTCATCGGTTAACTGGGCACTGGAGGAGGAGCGATCAAATTCATCGCGCAACTTTGAACTTTTGAAGTCATAGTGACCATCTGCTTGCTGCGCAAATTCAACTACATAGTTCTCTACATGCCACCAGTTAGAAATCATAAGGTCATCTAGGCTCCTATTGGCAGAAGAAATGTCACTTTTAGGTATATTCATCTCGATTATCCATTGTGCTGTTTTTGCATCCTTAGTTTCTTGTGGATAAGCATTAATGATAATAGGCCGTCTTTTTTTCGAATGTATAAAATTTTCTTGTTTTTGCAAACCTAAAACTTGTTCTTCAATCTGTGCTTCATTCGGATTAAATAAAGGGTCAAGTCTTTCTGCTCGAGCCAAAGCTACACCTATTTCGCAAATCAAACGACGATGCAGTTTTTCGCACTTTTCTAGAATTAACTCCAATTCCGCTTTGTTGCTTTCGCGTAATGTTTCTATTTCTTCCAATAATTTATTTAATTCAGCATGGTACTTTGTATATAAAGCCTCGACAGCTTTCTGATAAATTTCATTGCGCGGATGTAATGTTCTAGCGCTTGCAAATTTAGATTCAAACAAATTAACAATATCTGCAATATGCCAATTATTATTGGAAGCACGCGTGGCAAAGCGAAATTCAATGTCGCGACCTTCGTAATTTAAATAATGGGTGTCATTTGGTGGTGGCGTTATGCCAGCAATTTTGGTTTTAATGTCCATGGTAAGGCAAGATGGATCCCAGGATCTATGTTGCACTTGTTCCATTTTTAAACCATTGTTTTCTAACCAAATCTCAATTATTTGCTGTGCGCGATTTGACACAGTATTCATTTGCACAAGTTCTTGATTGATTTGGTATGCATTGCGGTGATGTTCGCGAGAGTGTTTGTTCACCAAGTTCCAATACGCTGGGGATTTTGGCTCTACCCCCAAAGTTTTGGTCCATAATCTTATAGTCTCTGCATCGTGTGGCATATCGAACCCTAAATTAGTGTAAATACTCTGATTATCCAGATTATTTAAAAATTAGAGCTGAAATTATACCAAAAAGTTCAATTGCCTAGACTTTTTGTAGATTCATTGGCTTACCAGAAAGCTTAACTTTCTGCAGAGTCTTGAACACATCGCGCGGCATGCCTTTAGGCAGATCAATAATCGAAAATCTATCCTCAATCTTGATTTTACCGATCAAGCGTCCTTCAATGCCAGCAGTGTTGGCAATAGCACCGACCAGATTTTTAGCTTGAATGCCATCTTTTTTACCGATCTCGATTCGATATTGTTCCATATCTTGATCCCTTGACACGCGATTTTTGCCGAAAGCTGCACGAGGTTCTCTATCTCTGGTTGGAAATCTTTCGCGTGGCTCACGATCTCGTTCGCGACTAGGTGCGCGTTCACGTGCGGAAAATCTTTCACTGCTAGGCTTATCTCTTCTGTTGCTACTCTTACGCGTATTTCTATCGTCGCGATCATCATTAAAAGCTTCTTTCTTTATGGCGTTTTTCTTTAATAAAAAGTCTTTCTCACCTTGTAATAATTTTGCTAGCGCTGCCGCAACACCCAACGGTGCTGCATTGGTTTCGGTGCAATATTCGTTTAATAGATTATTATAAAATTCTAAATCTTGATTGCTCATAGCATCGGTGATGCGCTGTTTAAATTGTGCAATACGACGGGTGTTGATCGCTTGTGCTGAAGGTTGTTCCATTAATTCAAGTGGCTGTTTGGTTACTCGTTCAATATTGCGTAATAAAAATTTATCGCGTGGTCCGACAAATAAAATCGCAGTGCCGGTACGACCAGCGCGACCAGTACGGCCTATACGATGCGTATAAGTTTCTGGATTAGTTGGGACATCATAATTAATCACATGTGTAATGCGATCCACATCAATACCACGTGCTGCAACATCAGTAGCTACTAAAACCTTGATTTTACCAGCTTTTAGCTGTTCAATCACACGTTCACGTTGTTGCTGCACCAAGTCACCATTAATTGCCACGGCATTAATTCCACGTGCCAGTAATTGTTCTGCTAATTCTTCCGTAGCGCGTTTGGTGCGAACAAATACGATGATGCCATCGCTGTCTTCGAATTCCATTACGCGCGTTAAAGCATCTAATTTGTTGCCTGGGCTTACAGTCCAGTAACATTGACGAATTGCCGCTTTAGTAACGCTACAGCTCTTAACTGTTATGCGTTCTGGGTTTTGCAAATAAGTATCAGCGATGGCTTTAATTGGCGCAGGCATGGTGGCAGAAAATAAACCAATTTGGCGTTCTTTAGGAGTCTGTTTCAAAATCCACTCCACATCTTCGGCAAACCCCATGCGCAACATTTCATCTGCTTCATCTAGGATTAAAGTTTTTAAATCATCCAGTACTAGGGTTTCACGTCTTAAATGATCCATTACTCTACCAGGAGTGCCAATGACAATGTGTGCGCCTTTGCGTAACATACTCAATTGTGAGTTGTAACCAGAGCCGCCATAAATGGCCAAAATATTAAGTTCTGGCATATGTGCAGCAAAATCCGTGAAAGCATCTGCTACTTGCAATGCTAATTCGCGAGTTGGCACTAATACCAAAATTTGCGTTGCACGGCGTTTAACTTGCACTTTGGCAAGCAAGGGCAAAGCAAAGGCAGCAGTTTTACCAGTGCCAGTTTGCGCTTGGCCGAGAACATCAGTTCCAGCAAGTAAATGCGGGATCGCTTGCATTTGGATTGGGGTAGGGATCGTATAACCAAGATCTGTAATCGCACGCAGGAGATTAGATGGTAAGCCTAGATTATTGAAGCTAAGGGTTGTAGACACGTCGTCTGCATCGTGTTTTTCAGTGGTTGTGGGCATGTCATCTCCGGACTTTGGTTATATAAATGAATAGGTTTGAATACTAACAGATCGGGGTACAAAATGCTAGCTATATTATATGAGTTATATTACATGGATGAGAGGATATGCACCTAGAGGATGTTGACATTTCTACTATCCCGGTCAAAAATCGTCGATTTTCTGTGCTTCGCTGCTCACATACTAGCTATGTATGCTGCGCTGCGATGCTCGAAAATCAACGATTTTTGTCTCGGGCTAGCGAAGTCAACAAGCCCCCTAGTCCTAGCTCTTAATCGCCTCAATCCTAACCCACTCATCCCGTGGCGTAACGCGAAAATCCCTAAATAACCTGCTATAACATACCTTAATCGCCTCAGCCTGGTTCGCCAATAAGCCGGACAACACTAAGGTTCCTTTAGGTTTTAGTAATACCGAGAGGATTGGTGCTAATTCTAATAAGGGATTAAATAATATATTTGCTATCACTACATCAACTTGGACGTCAGGAGTGGCATTAGTTAAATATGTAGTGAAAATATCAGGAGTGATAAAATTTTTCTGTGCGTTATTTTCGCTTACTTCTAAAGCAACCGGATCAATATCAATTGCGTAGACTTTAGTCGCACCACATTTAGCCGCAGCAATGCCTAAAATGCCAGAGCCGCAACCGTAATCCACCATACTTTGCCCGGTGCGAAAATTTTTTGCGATCCATTCTAAACATAAAGCTGTGGTTGGATGCGTACCAGTACCAAAAGCCATTTCTGGATCTAAAATTATATTTAATGCTTGGGGATCGGGAATTTCGCACCATGATGGACAAACCCAAAGTTTAGAACCAAATAACATGGGCTTTAAATTTTCTTGCCATTTATGCAACCAATCTTCTTCGGCAATGATTTGCCATTTTGCTTGTTGTAATGCAGTTGGATCTATTATGGAACTTAAAACTAATTGCAGTACATCCATATTGAAATTAGCCGGAAATAAAGCAATTAAACTCATGCGATCCCATAATGGATGATGATCCGGGCTTAATTCAAATAAAGGTTGATCTTTATCTTCTTCCAGAGTAATTGATACTGCACCTGCCTCATTTAAAGCATCACTCCAAGTTTCGACTTGAGCTTTAGTTGCGGGCAATGTTAATTGTAACCAGTCCATTTAAGTTGCTAATTTCTTTTCTAAGTAATGGATCGAAGTACTGCCTTTGACAAAATTAGCATCTCGCATAATATCTTGATGTAAACGTACATTAGTGACGATGCCGTCGATTACGATTTCATCCAATGCATTTCGCATACGATGAATTGCGGTCAACCTATCTTCGCCATGACAGATTAATTTGCCAATTAAAGAATCATAATTAGGTGGGACGGTGTAGGAGCTATAAATATGCGAATCAATGCGCACTCCTGGACCACCTGGAGCGTGATATAAAGATATAGTTCCTGGTGATGGCATAAAACTACGAGGATCTTCGGCATTAATCCGACATTCAATAGCATGTCCAGAGATGCGCACATCGCTTTGCTTAATGGATAGTTTTTCACCAGCGGCGATTCTTAGCTGTTCTTTGACCAAATCTATACCTGTTACCATTTCAGTTACAGGATGTTCAACTTGGATTCTAGTGTTCATTTCAATAAAATAAAAATTACCATCTTCAAACAAAAATTCAAAAGTACCAGCGCCGCGATATTTTATTTCTTTACACGCTTGCACACAGCGATTACCAATTTTTTCACGCATCTTCTCAGTGATACCAGGAGCAGGGGCTTCTTCTAAAACTTTTTGATGCCGTCTTTGCATAGAGCAATCGCGCTCGCCTAGATAAATAGCATCGCCTTTGCCATCACCCAGTACTTGAATTTCAATGTGGCGCGGATTTTCTAAAAATTTTTCCATGTACACATTGCTATTACTAAATGCCGCTGCTGCTTCTGTTTGGGTTAATGAAATAGCATTTAATAATGCTGCTTCGCTATGCACTACGCGCATACCACGTCCACCACCACCGCCTGCGGCTTTAATTATCACTGGATAGCCAATGTCACGTGCCATAGCAATATTTTTTTCTGGATTATCAGTTAATACTCCATTTGATCCTGGGACACATGGCACACCTGCTTTGCGCATAGTGTTGATTGCGGAGACTTTATCGCCCATCAAACGAATAGTTTCAGGCGCAGGTCCAATAAAAATAAAACCACTTTGTTCAACACGCTCTGCAAAATCAGCATTTTCCGATAAAAATCCATAACCAGGATGGATTGCAACTGCATCGGTAATTTCTGCGGCACTAATAATTGCTGGAATATTCAAATAGCTTTGTGTTGAAGGTGGGCTACCAATACATACTGATTCATCAGCTAATTTAACATGCATTAAGGTACTGTCAGCGGTAGAATGCACTGCAACAGTTGCAATGCCTAATTCTTTACAAGCACGCAGAATTCGTAAAGCTATTTCGCCGCGATTTGCTATTACAACTTTTTTTAAACTACTCATATTCTTTCTTAATTCTTGCTTATTCGATAATAATTAATGGTTGACCAAATTCAACTGGCTGCCCATTTTCTGCTAAGATGGTAATCACTTTGCCGGAGCGATCTGTTTCGATTTGATTTAACATTTTCATCGCTTCAATGATGCAAATTACATCGCCAGTATTTACAGTATCCCCAACTTCAACAAACGGTTTCGCACCTGGTGCTGAGGCACGATAAAAGGTTCCAACCATGGGAGATTTTACTGGGTGGCCTTGTGGTATGGGTGCGACATTCTCTTCAGGGATGGTACTTACAGCTGCCGCCGCAGGAGGAGGGCTTGTTGGTATGGCAATAGGTGCATAGGCTTGTTGAGTGACAACAGTTTGTGTCTGTTGACGACTGATACGTACCGACTCTTCGCCTTCACGGATTTCAATTTCTGAGATGCCAGATTCTTCTAGCAATTCAATTAATTTTTTTACTTTACGAATATCCATTACATGTTTCTCTTAAGTTATGTTTGCTAAACATTGTGATAATTGCTGTTAAAGCTAACTCATAGCCGAGAGCACCTAAACCGACAATAACCCCAGCTGCAATATCGGATAAATACGAATGCTGACGGAAGTGCTCGCGCGCATAGGTATTAGAAATGTGCACTTCAACAAATGGTATATCCACTGCCAATAAAGCATCGCGGATCGCCACACTTGTATGTGCCAAAGCTCCGACGTTTAATATCATGGCTTGTGAACCCTGTTCCTTCGCTGCATGGATCAATGTAATGAGTTCGTGCTCGGCATTAGTTTGTTTGCAGGTCAAGCGAAAATTAGCCTGCTGGGCTTGCAGAGCCAGTTTAGCATTGACTTGTGCTAGGCTAGCGTCGCCGTATAACTCGGGTTGTCTTGTGCCCAGTAGATTTAGGTTGGGTCCGTTTAAAACCAGAATATGCTGCATATCTTAACCTATAAAAAGATGCCTAGTATCGCAATTATAGCGCAAGATGTCTACCAGTTTTAAGAAATTAGGTGCAAATATCCTCAAACATCTTTTTTGTTATGCAATGAACTAATGCGGTAATGCTTTACTAATAATTAGCGATATGCCTAAAATGCTAAATGCATTTTATATTGTCTGTATTCAAACCACAACCAGCGCCAACGGTGACCCCTGTTGCAGCTGATCCTTTTTTAGCTATCCGTGCTTGCAAAGATAGCTTGGCTGCCCAAATTGCCAGAGCAGAGTTGGTATTGCCATCATGTGATGAAAAATCTAGGTCTATAGTAGCGAGCCTGAAAGATTGCTTCCTCAAAAAATTTGCCTTATATGAGGCAATCTTAAAATGTGGCGATTGGAGCAAATATCTTAGAGTTCAAGCTCTAATTGTGGAATATGAACAAAAATTAGATAACATATATTTTAATAAAAGTGAGGGGAGTAGCGCAAGTTATGTGCTGCTTGTTGAATTGCAGGCTCAAGATCAAAAACTACCAGCCTATATTTGTGAGTTGGAAATTAAACAGCAGGTCTTAGCTTTAGAGTTACTTGAAACTGGGATTTTGGATGTTTTAAATGCTCAAAGCAAATTGCTCAATGCCTGTAGAATTAATAAACCTTTAGAAATTATAATGTCTGCATTAATTTGGAAATTACGCGGCTATCAACAATGCAAAGATATGGTAGAAAATTCTGCAGCATATATGGAGTTATGCTTGGAATTATGTGCAATTGTATTGGAAATAGTATCGTTCTCGCAACAAGTATTAATCAACGACAATATTATTGAAAGTGCACAATGGAAAATGATACCAGAAACAAAGCAGCAAGAATTTTTGCGTTCTAATGCTAAAAATAAAGCAATGTTGTTTGTTGCAAAAATGAAAGCCTTTTATGCACAAATTCTGCTAAATGATAGCAATGGATATGAAAGAATTTCTTATAACTGGCTGGGTGAAATTCATAAGATATTAATTGACGTAGAAGATTTTGTGAATAATAAATATGTTGAGCCTCTAATACAGACGGAGTTCATTTTGCCTGAACCTCTAATTACCAAGATTACTAATATAACTACTAAGCTTAAGCACTCTATTTTAGAGGAACAAGCAGTTTTGGCTGATATGTTGAGTGAAAGTATTTTAGCTACGGTCGCTCAAGCCTCTCCTAGAGCTGCGCCAGTTCCTTAATCAAAGTTGCAACATCGACCTCTCCAACTATTCGGAGTTGAGTAATCTCAACTCCATTGCTATTAAAAAATATGATCGTCGGCGGCCCGAAGACTTGTAAAGATTGCAATAATTCTTGTTGTTCTGGGGTAATATCGCTAATATCCGTCCGCAATAACGAGAATTGGCGCAATTGTTGTTGCACTTGTGGATCATTAATAACACTGGCATCAATTTTCCTGCAGCTAGTGCACCAGTTAGCATAAAATTCCAGAATCGTTGCTTGATGTTGGGCACGAGCACTGGCTAAATAATTATCTAGTTCTTGTTTAGTATTTATATTATGCCAAGTTAAAGTGCTTTGCTGATTATATTTATTAGTAATTGCATTGGCGATTAACACGCTGCCAAAAATTGCTAAAATGATCGCACTACCCTTAAGAATTTTTGTGGCTTTATTTGCATGTCGCAGAGGTTCAAAGGCTTTAAATAACAAGGCCGTAATAATGCATAATAAGCCCCATAAAATTAAAGTAATTTCAGTGCTTAACACCCTTCCTAAGATCCAGATAGCTAAGCCTAGTAAAGCAATCCCTGCTGCTTTTTTAATTACATTCATCCAGACACCAGCAGCTGGTAAAATTACGCTACTTAATAGTGCAACTAAAATTAATGGCACGCCCATGCCTAAACCTAAGCTAAATAAAGTTATAGCTCCGATCGCGGGATTGCCATTTTGTCCGATGTAGGTTAAGACACCGATCAAAGGTGCAGTCACGCATGGGGAAACAACCAATGCCGCGATTATGCCAAGAATAAATGCTCCACCTAGAGAACCTTGTAATTGTTTTTGGCTCCAGTGATGTAAATGTCGATTAAAGTGGGGCAATTTTATTTTGATCATTTCAAATTGCGCCAAAGCAAGAAAAACTAAGAATATTGCCAAGCTAATTAAAATAATTGGTTGCTGGAACCATCCTTGAAAAGTTGCGCCTAAACTGCCAACCAACATTCCTGCTAAAGCATAACTACCTGCCATGCCAAGCACATATGAACCAGATAATAATAAAGCTTTATGTGTGGAAATTGGTTTGGGGCCAATTATTAGGTTTACCACTAAGGGGATCATTGGTAAGACGCATGGTGAAAATGATAATAAAATTCCCAACATAAAAAATATTATTAGAGTCAGTGGTAAGAAACGATTTTTGATTGTTGCTGCTAGCTTATCAACCTCAGCATTTTCCATATTATCAGTGTTAGGATTTGCTATATTTAATTCTGGTTCTGTCGTGTCGGTAACTGTAATTTGTAGTGCATTATCGATGTGAATTAATTTGTAAATTGGGGCATAACAAAAACCGCTTTGGTTGCAACCTTGATATCGTAACAACAAATCACTATTTTTAAATCGTTCTTGCCATGGTATATGTAGATTTAAGGCATCTGCATATACAGTGTAATCGCCTAGATCTGGATCATGTTTTACAATTCCAGGTGGCAATTGCGCGGCGATGTCTAGTTCCACGTGTTGAGCGTCTAATAAACTGAGTTGATCTTTATATAAGTAGTATCCTGGGGAGATTTGCCAGTAGAATTCTAGCGTCTGCGTTGCCCCCATAGATACTTGTAGATAAAAAGCTTGTTCAGCGGGTAGTAGCTCTTCATTTGAATTTGCGGCATAATTAGCTGGGCTAAAAATTAGAGATAAAAAGATATATAACAAACAAAGCAGATTACGCATTATGTCCATAGTAGAAATTTCAAGAGTTCCTACTTGACTCTAGCATAGTTGCCCACATATTGCTCTTAGGGGCCGGGATTTATAGGCCAAAGGGTTTTCGAAGTCATCTAATAAACTTATTATTGGGAGAAGTAAATGAGCACAACTATACGTCCATTGCACGATCGTGTGATTATCGAGCGTATTTCCGAAATGACCACAGCTGGTGGAATTGTAATTCCAGAAACAGTTGGGGATAAACCACAACGCGGCCGCGTTAAAGCTACCGGCCCGGGTCGAATTGAAAATGGTACTTTGCAAAAACTAGACGTGAAAGTTGGTGATGAAGTGCTGTTTGGCAAATATTCGGGTACCGAAGTGAAAGTGGATGGCAAAGAATTGCTAGTGATGCGTGAAGAAGACATTATGGGTGTTATTGAAGCTTAATTATTGTATAGAGGATTTAGATATGGCGATTGAATTAAAATTTGGTGCTGACGCACGTCAAAGATTACTGGAAGGCATAATTATTATTGGTGATGCAGTAGGCGAAACCTTAGGACCACGCGGTCGAAACGTAATTATGGCCAATAAATATGGCGCGCCTAAGATTTCTAAAGATGGTGATACTGTGGCAGCTGCGGTTGCTGATTTACCAGATCCTATTGCTAACATGGGTGCACAGTTAATTAAAGATGTTGCTAGACAAACGGCGGACATCGCAGGTGACGGTACTACTACTGCAACGATCTTAGCAAAGAACATCGTGATTGAAGGCAACAAATGTGTAGTTGCTGGCATGAATCCAATGGATCTCAAACGTGGTATTGATAAAGCAGTTGCTGCAGCAATCGAAGCTATCAAGAAGCTTGCAGTACCTTGTACTGATGAAAAAGCAATTGCACAAGTTGGTACAATTTCTGCAAACTCTGATACCTCTATTGGTAACATCATTGCCACAGCGATGAGCAAAGTAGGTAAAGAAGGCGTGATTACTGTTGAAGATGGTAATGGCCTTGAAGATGAGTTAGATGTGGTTGAAGGTATGCAATTTGATCGTGGTTATATATCACCATACTTTGTTAACAACCAACAAAACATGAGTTGTGAACTAGAAAATCCTTTTATTTTGCTAGTTGATAAGAAGATCAGTAATATTCGTGAAATGTTACCAGTGCTCGAAGGTGTAGCTAAAGCTGGTCGTGCCTTGTTAATTATTGCTGAAGATATTGAAGGCGAAGCTTTAGCAACTTTAGTGGTTAACAATATTCGCGGTATTGTTAAAGTATGCGCAGTTAAAGCTCCTGGCTTTGGCGATCGCCGCAAAGCTATGCTTGAAGACATTGCAATTCTTACTAAAGCGCAGGTAATTGCAGAAGAACTTGGTTTAACACTTGAAGGTGCTAAATTAGAAGATTTGGGAACTGCAAAGAGAGTGCTAGTAACTAAAGATAACACTACTATTATTGATGGTAGTGGCGAGAGCACTAAGATTGAAGCACGCGTTGCGCAATTACGTAAACAAGTTGAAGATACTACTTCTGATTACGATAAAGAAAAATTGCAAGAGCGCATTGCTAAATTATCTGGTGGTGTAGCTGTGATTAAAGTTGGCGCGGCTACCGAAGTAGAAATGAAAGAGAAGAAAGATCGCGTGGATGATGCATTGCATGCTACTCGTGCTGCGGTGGAAGAAGGCGTACTACCAGGTGGTGGTGTAGCGCTGCTCCGTGTTTCAGAAGCCGTGAGTAAAGTAGTTGGTGCTAATGAAGATCAAAATCAAGGCGTCAACATTATCCTGCGTGCGCTAGAATCTCCATTACGTCATATTGTATCTAATGCTGGCGGTAAACCTGATGTAGTGTTAGATAAGGTTAAATCTGGATCTGGCAACTTTGGGTTTAATGCTGCAACTGGTGAATATGGCGATATGATTAAGTTCGGTATCCTAGATCCAGCTAAAGTAACTCGTACTGCATTGCAGAACGCAGCTTCTATTGCTGGGTTAATTATTACTACTGAATGCACCATATCTGAAATTCCTAAAGCTTCTGAACCTGCAGCTCCGGACATGGGCGGTATGGGAGGCATGGGTGGTATGGGCGGCATGATGTAGTCGTTCCGGCCTAGCTAAAATGCTAAGAACATGAACCCCGCCTTGAGCGGGGTTTTTTTTGCTATAATGATTAGCAGTATGGTTAATTTAAGACGAATATAGGGAGTGAAATAGGATGAATAAGGAAAGACAAGTAGTATCAGCATTAATCACCGGCGTTATGGCTTTGGCATTAATGACTGTTACAACTTCAGCACGTGCCGATGATGCGGGAATGGAAAAATGCTATGGTATTGCCAAAGCCGGAATGAATGATTGTGATGCATCAGACTCAACTTCTTGCGCAACCAAATCAGTGATCGATGGCGATATCAATTATTTTCTATATGTTCCAAAGGGTTTATGCGCCAAAATAGTTGGCGGAATAACAAAAACTGATGCAACATCCGGCAGTTCTAGCACAAGCTCTAGCATGACACCAGCAGGCGGTACTAGCACCACTACCACAACCAAAAGTAGCACCACAGGCACTGGCATGGGATCTTCAGGTTCCAGCATGGGTACTGGTACAACAACTACTCAGTAGTAAACCTCTCAAGAGATTCAGATCCCGGCTCGCGACGCGGCCGGGATCCACAACCTAAGCTGTGACTTCTTCTTCTCTCTCAATTGTTGTTTCACTGTACTGCTTGGCTTTGTAATCCTTAGATTCAATTGCATCTAACTTTTCTAACATGTTAGTTAAATTCTGTTCCCAAGCCGCTTGTTTGCTTTTTAATGAAGAATAATCTTGCATTAACCTTGCATTCTTATCTTCCAATTCTTCAGTCTGCAAACGCAATAATTCGATTGTTTCGATTGCATTATCAATTTTATCTTCTAACCTTTGTAATAACTCGTTTGACATATGTTGATCCTCTCTGCTTCATATAACTTAGTTTAATAGAATATTGTTTCTAACTCTATACCCTTTTCTTCCATAATAGCACGCAATGCTTTAAGTGCCTCGACTTGAATTTGTCGCACTCGTTCACGTGTTAAACCAACTTCAGATCCAACTTCTTCTAAGGTTGCGGCTTCGTAGCCTAGTAACCCGAAACGACGTGCTAAAATTGAACGTTGTTTTTCATTCAATAAGCGTAAACATTCATCTAGTTGGGCACGAATGTTATTGTCTTCGAGTATTTCTGCTGGCCCCTCGTTTTGTTGATCAGCTAATGCTTCTAATAATGGCTTTTCAGTATCATCTCCCATGGGAGTATCGACTGAGAGTGTTCTTTCATTTAAGCGTAATAAACGGTTTACATCATTTGGTGTTTTATCTAAGGCTTTGGCTATATCTTCAAAGGTAGGTTCATGATCTAATTGATGGGTAATTTCGCGTGCTTTGCGTAAATAAACATTTAACTCTTTGATAATATGGATTGGCAGACGAATTGTGCGCGTTTGATTCATAATTGCGCGTTCAATGTTCTGTCGGATCCACCATGTGGCATAAGTAGAGAATCTAAAGCCGCGTTCTGGATCAAACTTCTCTACAGCGCGAATCAAACCTAAATTACCTTCTTCCACTAAATCGAGTAATGCTAAACCACGATTTAAATAACGACGTGCAATCTTTACTACCAAGCGTAAATTACAACGTACCATATGATTGCGAGCACTTTCATCGCCTTGACGTGCTAGACGCGCATAATGAATTTCTTCTTGCGCCGATAGTAATGGCGAAGCACCAATTTCAATCAAATAAATTTGCGTAGGATCTATATCGCGTTTGCGAGCCTTTGGTTTGGTTGCTGCCTCGGCTTCTAACTTGATTTCTTCATCCAGATCTTCAATATCACTAGTTTCAAGATCTAAATCAATATCTTCTAGATCTTCTAGTCCCGCTACGTCATCTTCTATTTCAATAGTTAGCTCGTTATCTACTTCCGCCTCTACTTCAATTTCAGAATTTTCTGTCCAAATTGCCATATACTGTCATCCATTGATAAGCGGTCGTTCCTGACCATTTTTTCAGTATAACAATACTTGTGGTAGAATGAAATTTGATATGCTCAAAAAAAGGGTATCAACATGACACGTGATGATCTGGTGCGATGTTTGGTAGACAAACAACAAAATATTTCGTATAAAACAATGACTAATGCAGTAAAGCATTTGTTCGAAGCAATGATTTTGGGATTAAGCAAAGGACAAAGGATAGAAGTACGTGGCTTTGGGAGCTTTGCTTTGCGTTATCGTCCTCCCAGATTAGCGCGTAATCCTAAAACTGGGATGCAATTACAAACCGCGTGCAAATATGCAGTGCATTTTAAACCTGGAAAAGAATTGAAAGAGAGAGTTAATAAATAATGAGCATTAATATGAGTCTCAGGCATATTATTTTAGTATTAGCGTTAATAGTTAGCGTTCCGGTATATGCAGATTTTTCGACCTATTCTAAAAATTGGCCAAACGATGCCGCGACAGTTAACGAGAATGTTTCTAAACCGCCTCCAGTCCAAGAACAGGCTTCAGTAGTAAAACCTGTACCAGTGTGTACTAGAATTTCAGAAAATAAACGAGTGTATGTTAAATTTGGTATCAATGCTAATACCACAGAAATACGTAATATAAGAAATCAATCTTATTCACCCTTAGCAAACAAGCCAATCGTTAGTGATTATGCCAATTTAAATGATTATAATTGGGAGGTTGGGGTCGGCACTAAAATAGATCCGGTACGTTTCGAGTTAGAATATATTCATCATAGATTAGTCAATTATAATCCGGTACCTTTAGTAGTTGGCAATTTCGCATCCTTAAGTAGTGAAGTAACGAACCAATCCTTATTGATAAACATATTTTATGATTTTTCACAGCTTCAATATGTAAAACCATATGTCGGGGCCCTTACCGGTTTTGTGTGGAACAAGGCGCGTAGTATTTTGCAGGGTGGCGGCGTGGGGAATGGTATAGCCAAGAACAACTCGAAATTTGGTACTGCCTGGGGCTTTAGTATTGGTATGCGAGTTCCGTTTAAGGATCGTTGGTATGGTTATCTAGGTTATAGATATATGGGTTTAAGCAAAGTTATTTGGAAAGACAGCACCAGCACTATGAAATTGCAAGGGCAGTATGTGTATAAGGGATTTGATCTAGGCGTACAAGTGATTCTTTAGATTAACCAAATTAAACGCAAACTAGCGCCAAACCAGGTTCTCCAAGATCTTAAAGTAATATATGGTCCCAGTCCATTAGCAGCTTCAAATTTACAACGTCCGATGTACAGATATTTAGCAGACATGTCTGCAAATAATTTTGAGACTAGGTTAAATTGTGCTCCAACCCCTAGACCAAATGCTGGCGAATATTTTTTAATAACATTAGGTGTGGCACCAAATATGCTGGAAGTGCTTTGGTTATAGCTAATACCACCAACGCCCACAGCATAAAATTTAAAATTGTATAAATTTTGAAATACCCAATACACATTTAGCAATAAAGCATCGCCTTTTACCGAAGTGCTGTATGGTATGATCGGGGTGATATTAAGCAAAAATCCATTGTTTTGGATTGACTTTAAGCTCAACCATTCTAAGTCAATTGCAAAATCAGTCCAGGTATAACCAACAGCTAGTTCAACGTTATTACTAGCAGTTTTGACATTTTTGTTCGATACAGTGCCTGATGTTGCATTGACATCATAGATAGAATCGTTAGTAATATTTTTTAGCCCTTCTGATGCAGCATTCAAGCCAATGCTCAAATAAAAACGATTAGAAAGTTTTTCTGGAATAAGATCGGCTCTTTCACTTGCTTCAAGCATTGATAGCTCAGTTGAGCCATGTACTGCACAACGAAAACTATCACTTTGCGCATTACCGTAGGTATTATCAGGTACTTGCGATGGGAAGCTTTTACCAACGCTGGGGTCGCATTTTGCTATTGCTTGGTTTGCTAACAAACTAAGCGCGAAGACTAAGATTAGTTTTTTCATGTTCTAATTATAGCAGGATCTGTAAATCAGAAAAAATCTTCTGGGTATCAAATGGGGGGGTGAATACCGCATACAGATTGCCTTGTGGATTAATGAGCATTAATGTTGCAGTATGATCAATGATTTGATCATGCACATTAGCATAAACACCCAATTGGGAACTTAATTTCTGCATAGCAGTTGGAGCACCACTAATACCAATAAAGCTCGGATCATAATTTTGTAAGAAACTTTTTAGTGTGGTGTTATCCACAGGTAGAGGATCTATACTCGCAAACACAAAACGTAAAGGTACTGGTTTTGGATTATACATTTGCCAAATTTGTTTTACATCGGCCAAAGTTGCCGGACAAATATCTGGGCAGCCAACATAACCAAAAAATAATAATGTCCAATGACCGCGTAAGGATTGATCGTTAAAGGTCTTACCATCATAATCTTGCAAATTAAAATTACTAATATTTTTGTTAGGTTTAATAATTGTAGCGCTTTGCAATTGTGTTTGTGGGCTTTTATATAAAGGACTTATAAAATACCATGCACCATACAAGGCTAAGAGACAACAGAATACAAAAATTACAGAACGTTTAGCCAAAAGATTAGTAAGCATCATAATTTAGTCCCTAGTTGATGATCAATGATCAATGCCATACATAAAACGAACAAATATAATATAGAAAAGTTAAAGGTCTTGATTGCTAAGTAATGCTCAACAAAGCCCTTAGCCTTATATAAGCTTATAGCAAAATGCAAAAACATCAAATTTAGTATGCATGCAACACAAAAATAAAATTTACCTGACATTTGTACTACGAAAGGCAGGCTGGTGACAGCAAACAATAATAATACATATAAAACAATACATTGCTTGCTGAATAATATACCGTGCGTAACTGGCAGCATTGGTATTTTAGCAGATGTATAATCTTTGACTCGATAGATTGCTAAAGCCCAAAAATGTGGTGGTGTCCATGTGAAAATAATCAGTACTAATAACAGACTATGTGGATTAATCTCACCACTAACAGCTGCCCAACCTAATAAAGGCGGCATGGCGCCAGATAAGCCACCGATTACAATGTTTTGTGGCGTTGCGCGTTTTAAATAAATTGTATAAATTCCTGCATATCCAAATAAACTGCAAAAGGTTAAAATCGTGGTGATGCGATTCACAAAATTATTCAAAATTAATAATGCGCTGCCCCCTAACACGATTGCAAAAAATATTGCTTGCCATGGTTCAATGCGACCGCTGGCTAAGGGGCGCAATGCAGTGCGCGACATTTTTTGATCTATATGCCGATCTAATAAATGATTGATTACAGCAGCTGCACTTGCTGCAAAGGCAATGCCACAACTTGCAAAAATCAGAGTTTGCCAGGGGATCACATTATTTGGAGGAATAGCCATAACCATGCCAACCCAAGCAGTGATAAGCAAGAGCAAAACCACTTTTGGTTTGCAAAGAGTTAAATAATCATGCAATATGTTTTGTTTTAACATTTAATGTAAATAAAATAGTTAAGATTAAAATTAATAAACAAGCAGCAATAGCATTATGTAATAAGCTAATTGCCAATGGTAAATGTGCGATAACATTGGTAATTCCTAGAGTAAGTTGTAGCGCCAAAAAGCACAATAAAGCCACGCCTAAACGTGGCAAAGCATTTTGTTTGCTACGGATTAATATGATAGCAAGTGTACCTAAGATTATGCTACAAATTAAAGCTCCAATGCGATGAAACATTTGAATTGTAACTCGTGGGGTATTTTCTAAAGGTATCCCAGGACTATCAAAAATTCCCACGGCTTGTAAATCGAATGCTGCTCGCCAATCCATTGGTGGCCACCATCTGCCTTGGCAGGTTGGAAAATCTGCGCAGACTAAAGCCGCATAATTAGCGCTAGTCCAGCCACCAAGAGCTATTTGTAAACACAATACAAATAATGCTACATACGCTAGAAATTTTACACTTTTTGAAATATTAATATTTGGCATTTGCTTTAATCTTAATAACAAATAACTTAGCCATAACAAACTCAAGATTGCAAAACCACCAAGTAAATGTCCCATCACTACTACTGGGTATAATTTTAGAGTCACGGTCCACATACCTAGTAAGGCTTGAAAAATTACCAAGCCAACAACCAATGTTATAAGCATCCAAAGCTTAGAGTCTTTGCGTAACAACCAGGCTTTAATACTAAGTAAAACTATTAATATTCCTAAGGTGCCTGCGATATAACGATGGATCATTTCGGTCCATGCTTTAGATGACGAAGGTGCGATTAGCCGACCATAACAACCTGGCCAATCAGGACAGCCTAAACCTGCGTCAGTTAATCGCGTGTAAGCGCCTAAAATTATAACCACCTCAGATAGTAAGATTGTACTCAACAGCCAACGCTCTAAGTTTTTATGCATGTGAATATTTTAATAACCTTTTCATATCTTTGAGAATGCCACTTATATTTGCATCAGCATCATAATGCATAATTACTAAGCCCATTGGATTGACGATCATAATTTCGGCATTTTGCTGACCGATATAAGAAGCAACATTATTAGAGACTATTTGGAGCCGCACTCGTTCCTGATCAGCTCCTAGAGCTTTATGTAGATTAGTTAATATTGGTTGATGATCTACGTTGACGTACAAAATCTGCCATTTATTGGTTTTAACGAGCAAAGGTTCGATGCTGATTGGCTGCGATATTAAAGTGCCATGCTGTATGGTGCGTAGCTTGAATTGTTCCAGATGGGTATGCACATACAGTGCACAAATTACTGGCGATAAAAAGAGTCCTGCTAAAACATATAATTCCCAATATCTACTGCGCACTTAAGACCTCCGTTCGATACTGGCATAGAGAAAATAGAAGATTAGCAGCAAAGCAAATAAAAACCATTGTATTGCATAAGCGATGTGTTTATCACTATTCACTATGCTTTGCATTGGCGGATATTTAAAGTGTTCTACATCTTCAGAATTTATTTGCAGCAAAAATTCATACATCGGATGATTTGCTTGTTCTTGGATAAATTTATAATTCACGGTTTGGATCACTACTGGCCATGAGGAATCTTTGTTAATTTGATCTGGATGTAATATGATCCCTGAGCTGATAGTACTAATCAAACCACACACATGTTGGAGTCCAAAGATATTCTTAATCTTGGGTAATTCGTCACGACTTTTACCAAGTGGGATCCAACCGCGATCAATCAGCACCCATTTCTCCAAGCCAGGTGACTGAAGGGGAGTGAGTACTCTGTAACCAACTTGATGATTAAACATTTGGTTGTCAACTAAAAAAGTGTACTTATCAATAAATAATCCATCTACGCAAGCAGAGGTGAAACGATTCTTTTCTAACGATGGATTGGTTATTTTTTCTAATGGTATAGGTGGAAGTAAAGCTTTATCTTGCTCTAAAATTAGCAAATCATTTTTTTCTTCTGCTCTTCCTAGTTGCCAAGTGCCCAGATAAACTAAAATAGTTAAGAGGACGATGGTAAAGATGCATAATTTAAGGCTGGGTGCAAATTGCCAATCGCCAAAATTCAACTTTAGCTTGGACATTATATGAATCCTATTCTTGCCACAACTCTTATCCTTACAATACTGTTAATCATAGTATCCAGTCTAGGCTTCGGTCTGTTCTATTTATTAATCGACCAATATGGTAGTAAGCGCACTTTGATGGCTTTAACGGTGCGTGTTACTTTATCTATGACGATGTTCCTTGGTTTGTTAATTGCTATTTACTTTGGTTGGATTATTCCCAATCCACCACCCTTGTAAGTAGACTTCTTTACAAACTCGCTGTAGAGAGCAAAGTGCTAGGAGACGCGGAGCGCAGAACCGCAGTGTACACGTTAGTACATGAGGATTCGAGCACCGCATCGACGACGCAATTTGCTCTCTACAGTAGAGTTTGTAAAGAAGTCTAGTGTTGCGTGGCTTATTTCTACTGTATACTCTCTGCAATTCAACATAAGCATAGCGAATATGAGACTATATCAACAATTTAGGTGGAGCGCGAAGATTTTGCTTCTAGCAACTCCCGCCTTAGTTATTGCCGCCACAAGCGAACAAAAGTTTGATGATTGGATTGTAAGCAATACATGTAGTCAGAACACAAACAGACTGTGTAAAGGTTATTATAAACAACCAATTTTTGCTGAATTACATGGTCAGAATCCTGCTGATCTGCCAATAACTATTACTTCCGATGAGGGAAGTTTTGTTTCCAAAGGCACATCAGTATTTAACGGCAATGTTATCGCAGTACAAGGCGATAAAATAATTTATGCCGACAAAGCGGAAGTAGTGCACAACCCAGGAACAGGCACTTTGGAAACTATCACCGCTATTGGTAACGTTAAAATTATGCAACCCGGCTTACGTGTGGATGGCGATAAGGCTATTGCTTATGTCGCAACAGATCGTAAAGTAATAGAAAATGCTGTATATCGTGTTTATTCACGACATGCGCGTGGCAATGCCGATACTTTGGTAGTAAACGGTAATAATAAAATGGATTTAGAACCAGCTACCTACACCACCTGTGCACCAGGTAGCGATGCTTGGAGATTGCAAGCCAGTGAAACTAATTTTAATAAAGATACCGGACGTGGCCAAGCATGGCATGCTCGCATGTATATGCAAAACATACCAGTTTTTTATTGGCCATATGTAAACTTCCCCATAGATAAAAGACGTCAAACCGGATTTTTGCAACCTGATTTTCAAAGTTCTTCTACTAATGGTAAAACCTTAATTCTACCATTTTATTGGAATATGGCGCCCAATTATGATGGGACGATTCGCACTAATTATATGACCAAGCGCGGATTTAAATTTGATACCTTGTGGCGTTATTTAACTGCTTCCAGCAATGGAAGCATCAATTTTGATTTTTTACCAAACGATAGAACATATCGGGTGTTACGTGAGGATGCATTAGCTGATCCAGGGTTTATTGCCTCTACCAAGAGAGATGATGTATTGCGACGTCTTGATTTGAAGAATTACAATCGACGTTATCGTTATACTTGGAAACATTCAAGTCAGATTTCATCGAAATTATTATTCACGGTTGATTACACTAATGCCAGTGATGGCAATTACTTGAATGATTTCATTACCAATTGGAATTATGCTTCACCCCAAGCTTCTAATATTTATGCCTTGCAAACTGCTGGTTTACAATATAGTGATTTTTTTGGCTCTTTGAAAGCTAATATGGAGGAATACAAATCATTTCATGCGGTGAATGGCCCAGCAAGTTCCTCGCAACAATTACGTAAAATTCCTGAATTTAACTTTAGCTCGGCCACCTTTAATTTACCTTATAATTTTAATTGGTTAATTAATGCTATTGCTACCAATTTTAAGCCTCGTTTAATTAATGGGGATCCTAATATTTATAATTATGGGCAACGCTTATATATGCGTCCTGCTCTTATGTACTCGCTAATGGAACCAGGCTGGTTTATTCAACCACGTGTGCAATTAAACCAAGTGCGGTATGCAAATTTACGACCAGGTGTGACTATTGAAGGTACTCTGCAACATGCGACGATCAAGACAATACCATTGTATGACATAAAAACTGGTTTGATTTTTGAACGTCCTCTAGAAATTAAAAATACAAATTTGCTACAAACTTTAGAACCAACGGTTTATTATTTATATGTACCGGATCAAGATCAAAGCTATTTGCCAAGTTTTGATACTGGCATAAATACTTTTGATTATAACCAGGTATTTCGCGACAATAGTTATTCAGGGTATGATCGCGTTGCACAAGCAAATCAAATTGGACTTGGCTTAGCGACAAAATTTTTTAATGAACTCACTGGTGATGAGATTGCTATGTTTGGCGTAGGGCAGATCCGTTATCTATCGCCAAATATCGTGCCAGTGTTTGAAACTAATAACCTTGATAAGCATTGGTCGCCGATTGCTTTGGTGGGTAAAGTGCGCATAGCGCCAAAATACACTGTAGAAGCAAATTTAGTGCGTGATAAAACTAGCACTAAAACAGCGTCTTTACAGCTATATTATCGTCAAAGTCCTACGCGCATTTTCAATTTTGGCTATCAATTAAATCGTAACCCCGCCTTAGATGATTTAAATGGTGTCAACCTCAGTGATATTAAACAAGTGGTTGCCTCTGCTGCATGGCAAATTACTCCACCAATGCGTTTGCTGGGTAAAGCTGGTTATGATTTACAATTTCATCATGCCACTAATATTCTCGCTGGGTTAGAGTATCATAGTTGTTGTACTGCAATTAGATTTATTTGGACCAAAGATTGGCAACAAAATTTATCCAATCGACAAGGACAATATGTCTATAGTGTTGGCTTGCGCATTATTTTCAAGGGTTTTGCAGGTGTTGGTAGTGTTGAAGATAGTTATTTGGCGCAGGCTATACCAGGATATACAGCTCAAGATTAAAAAGCTAAGATCTAAATCTCTAATCCTGGCACCGAAAACTTTTGCCAATCGTCCAGACGCAAAGCAGTAAGCTCGTGTCCCCATACGCAGCCAGTATCAATGGCATAAATATTCGCGACATTAGCATTGCCTAATAGAGCTGCCCAATGCCCAAAGATTATGTTTATATCAGCAGTTTTTCGATTGGCAATTGTATACCAAGGATAAAATCCAGGTGGTGCAGAGTTAATATCGCCTTTGCTGTCTAATTCAATTTTGCCTTGGGGATCACAAAATCTAATACGTGTAAAGCAATTATGAATAAAACGATAGCGATCGCTGCCACTAAGTTTAGGATCCCATTCATCGGGAGTATTACCGAACATATTGGCAAAAAAATGATCAGCTAAATCGCTGCGTAACACAGCTTCCATCTCGTGCGAATGTTGTTGAATTTCGACAATGTCCCATTGAGGTATTACCCCTGCATGTACTAATAATGCATTAAATGTTGCATCATAGTGTGCCAATGGTCGCCATCTTAGCCATTCTAAGAGTGCATCTCGATCAGATGCCGTTAATATAGACTCAAGACCAAATTTTCGATCTTGAGGGTGAATAATTTTTCCTGCTGCCACACCTAAAAGCGTAAGATCGTGATTACCTAAAACACAAATAGTAGAAGTTGGCAGATCTTTGATAAATCTTAAAGTTTCAAGAGACTTGGGTCCGCCATTCACCAAATCGCCCGTGAACCATAATGTATCTTGTTGCTGATTATAATGTATTTTGTTTAGCAGATCTTGCAGTTGATCTAAACAGCCGTGAATGTCACCTATTACATATGTTGCCATTATTATCTCGACTATAAATTACTTATATTATTTGCAATCCTAACATACTGATCCACGCTAATATTCTCCGCGCGTAATTGTGGATCAATGCCTAATTTTATTAGCTTTTCATTATTAATTATAGTCTTCAATGAATTGTGTAAAGTTTTACGTCGTTGATTAAAAGCAAGGGTTGCCACTTGTTTCAATAACTTTGGATCCTTTACCACCTCAGTAATTTTAGCTCTGGGTTTAAAATATACAATATTTGAATCAACCTTAGGTCTAGGATCAAAGGCCGTGGGTGGTACATCCAAAATAATTTGCATGTCACAATGATATTGTGCCAGCACGCTCATGCGTCCATATTCTTTGTTACCAGTGGTAGCAACTAATCTTAGCGCAACTTCATGTTGTAACATAAAGTACATCTCATCTATGATTGTAAGATCATTGAATAATTTAAATAATAAAGGGCTAGAAATATTGTAGGGTAAATTACCCACCACCCGCAGCTTGTTTTTTTTGTCAAAAATAGATCGTAAATCAAACTCTAAAATGTCCGCTTGTTGTAAGTGAAAATTTTTATAGCTAATAAAATGCTGTTGTAAAAATTCGGCTAAATCGCGATCTAATTCTATAGCATCCACATCTGCACCGCTAGCAACTAATTCGGCAGTTAAGGCTCCTTGTCCGGGGCCTATTTCGACGATATGTTGTCCAGCGCGAGGATTTATTTCATTGATGATCGCCGCGATGATTTGCTCATCTTGGAGAAAATTTTGTCCGAAACGCTTCCTCGCAGTATGTTGCAACAATTTAAGAATTCTTGGCGTTGGTTTCTGACAATAATATCTCCACGCGTGCTTCGTCGCGAATGCGTTTCATCCAAGCTTCAACTGCTTCGTTGGTTTTACGTACCATTATAATTTCATGTGCTTTATGATACGCGGCTTCGCTAGAGGTGCGTTGTGTGCGACGATTTAATACTTGAATTAAATGCCAACCTTCCTCAGTTTGAAATGGTTCAGAAACTTCATTATTAGGCAAGCTGCTCATCACTTGATAAAATTTTGGTAAGACTGCATCTTGTGCTAACCATCCCATATCGCCACCTTTGGCAGCAGTTTTGTTTTCTTGTGATTTTTGCTGTGCGACTTTAGCAAAGTCTGCGCCTTTATTAATTTGCTTTTTTAAACTTAACATAATTTCATGCACTTCTTCGCTAGAAGTATTGGCATCAGGCTTGATTAGAATTTGCCTCACATGAGTTTCAGTTTGAGTTTCTGCTTGCTCTTGACGCTTATCTTGCAATTTAACAATATGGAAGCCGCTGGAGCTACGAATAGGTCCCACAATATCACCAACATGCATGCTTGGTACTGTGGAAACAAAAATTGTTGGTAATTCGCCCACCGAACGCCAACCTAAATCACCGCCCTTTAAAGCTTGGCGGCCAGCAGATTTGCTCATTGCCATTTTATTAAAATCGGTGCCGTTCTTTAATTGTTTTACAATATCTTCAGCTTGCGCTTGAGTATTTTTTACGATTTCCGGGGTGGGTGATTCGGGCAAAGAAATTAGAATATGACTTAATTTGTATTGAGTACCAGAATTATCTTGTCCTGCAGGCGAGTTTAAAAAACTTTCAATATCAGTCTTGGAAACATTTACATTTTGTCCTACATCACGCGCTTGCAAATTTTGTATAATTAAATCTTTGCGTATTAAGTCGCGATAATCATCAAACTTCATGCCATGTTGTTCAACTCCTTGTCGAAATTGCTCCATGCTTAAGCCTTGCATTTGTGCAAGATTTTGAATTGTCTGTGATACGGTGATGCTGTCGACCTCGATGCCACTTTGTGCCGCTAATTGTAATTGGATTTTATCTAAGACCATGCGATTAAGAATTTGTTTTTCTAGTACGCTTTTTGGTGGCAGCACGGTTCCAGGCTGTTGACTCATTTCAGACATTACAAGATGGGTATAACCATCTAATTCAGATTGAGAGATAACTTCATTATTCACCACTGCCACAATCTTGTCGAGGCTTTGTCTGGCTTCGACTGTTTGTAAAACAAGGAAAGTTGCCAGAAAAAAAGGTAACAATATAACTAAATTTGTGTTGCGCATAATTTTAAGCCATGTTTACATATATAAGGAGAAAGCATATTAACAAATAATTGGCTTCGCGGCTATTAGTGTAGCTTCACTGTTGACTTTCATACTTTAAAACTGTGAAATGAATACATAGGGCGATGGAGCGCGTTTGTATGTCATTAACAATCAATATGCCGGTGGGTGTAACCGACATGAGTCATCATGTACACCAACTACATATGATCATATTTTGGATTTGTGTAGCAATTGGCATAATTGTTTTTGGCTTGATGTTTTACGCAATTATTTTTCACCGCAAAGCTGCTGGACATCAAGCAGCAAAATTTCATGAGCATACCCAAGTTGAGATCCTCTGGACTATTATTCCATTTTTGATTTTAGTGGCAATGGCAATTCCTGCTACCATGACTCTTTTTAAAATGGATGATGTTTCCGATTCGTATATGACAATAAAGATCACTGGTTATATGTGGCGTTGGCATTACGAGTATGTTGGTACCAATGTTGCTTATATGAGCGAACTTGCCACGCCCTATGAACAAACTATTAATCGTGCTCCAAAAGATGAATATTATTTACGTGAAGTAGATAAACCATTAGTGCTGCCGGTGGGTAAAAAGATACGGTTACTTATGACCGGCAATGATGTAATTCATTCTTGGTGGGTGTCAGATCTGGCCGTCAAAAAGGACGCGATCCCAGGATTTATTAATGAAACCTGGACACTCATCAATCAGCCTGGTATTTACCGCGGACAATGTGCTGAATTGTGTGGGGCGCGGCATGGTTTTATGCCAATTGTTGTGCATGCAGTATCGGAAGAAGAATTTAAAACTTGGTTAAAAGCCCAAGAACTAGCGAATAAGAGGAGCTAGCGTAATGAATGAAGCAGTTGCACATGCCGAACACGCAGAACATGCAGCGCATTATCCACAAGGCATAAAACGTTGGATCTTCTCTACCAATCATAAAGATATTGGCACTATGTATCTGTGGTTGTCATTTACTATGTTTTTCATTGGCGGTACTTCTGCAATGTTAATTCGTGCGGAATTATTCAAACCAGGCGCAAATTTAGTTAGTCCGGAATTGTTTAATCAATTAACCACCATGCATGGTTTGATTATGATCTTTGGTGCAGTGATGCCTGCTTTCGTAGGGTTTGCGAATTGGATGATCCCTTTAATGATCGGTGCGCCGGATATGGCAATGCCACGCTTAAATAACTTGTCATTTTGGATTTTACCGTTTGCCTTTTCTATTTTAATTAGCACTTTTTTTATGCAAGGCGGAGCGCCAAATTTTGGTTGGACGTTTTATGCGCCACTATCCACCACCTACGGACCAAATAGCACTGACTTTTTTATATTCTCAGTGCACTTAATGGGTATTTCTTCTATTCTTGGTGCAATTAATATTATTGCTACAATTTTAAATTTGCGTGCCCCAGGCATGGGCATGATGCAAATGCCCATGTTTTGTTGGACATGGCTTGTTACCGCATTTTTATTACTAGCAGTAATGCCAGTATTAGCTGGCGCAGTTACCATGGTCTTGGCGGATCGGCATCTTGGTACTAGTTTTTTTAATGCTAGTGGTGGCGGCGATCCTGTTTTGTTCCAACATGTATTTTGGTTTTTTGGTCATCCGGAAGTATATGTAATTATTTTACCGGCATTTGGCATTATTTCTGAAATTATTCCAACCTTTAGTCGCAAGAAACTTTTTGGCTATGTCTCAATGGTATATGCCGTGAGTGCGATTGCAATTCTGTCATTTGTAGTATGGGCACACCATATGTTTACTACTGGCATGCCAACTGCTGGTGAAATATTTTTTATGTATGTCACCATGCTAATTGCGGTGCCAACTGGCGTGAAAGTGTTTAATTGGATTTCTACTATGTTCAAGGGTGCTATGACTTTTGAAACTCCTATGTTATATGCGATTGCGTTTATTATTTTATTCACCATTGGTGGCTTTACTGGGTTAATGTTGGCAATTGCGCCTGCTGATTTCCAATATCACGATAGTTATTTTGTGGTTGCGCATTTTCATTACGTGATGGTTGCCGGATCTTTGATGGCAATTTTTGGTGGCGTGTATTATTGGATCCCAAAATGGACTGGGCATATGTATAACGAAACTTTAGGCAAGTTTCATTTTTGGTTAACTATGATCTCTTTTAATGTTACCTTTTTCCCTATGCATTTTGTGGGTTTAGCTGGGATGCCGCGCAGAATTCCTGATTATGCTTTGCAGTTTACGGAATTCAATCAAATCGCTAGCATTGGGGCTTTTACTTTTGGTCTGTCGCAAATATTTTTCTTATATATAGTAATTAGAACCATTCGAGGCGGAGAACCTGCATCGGCACAAGTATGGGAAGGTGCGCATGGTTTAACTTGGACGGTGCCATCGCCACCGCCATATCATACTTTCACTACACCGCCAGTAATACAGGATGCACATGGTTAAGCAAAGAGTCAAAATAATATTTTTGCTGACTCTTATATTTTCAATAATGGCTTTTACCTATGTAATTACTACGTATCCTAGTCTAAAAGCTAATGATCGCTTTGTAGGTTATGCGATTTTATTTAATGTATTAATCTGCATTTTGATTGCATTTTTTGTCCAACAAAAATTGTTACGCAATATGTGTCTGACAATTTTTGGTATGGGGGCTTTCGCTTTTGCTTTGGTGCCACTATATGATGTATTTTGTGAAACCACTGGTTTAAATGGTAAACTTGATTTAAGTGTTAAAGCTGCAACTTCGCAAGGTGTAGATTTATCCCGCCAAGTTACCGTGGAGTTTTTGGTCAATCATAATAATCAAATGCCCTGGGAATTTCGACCAAAAAACAATGCTTTAATTGTGCACCCCGGTGAATTAGCCAGCACTGCATATTATGCCAAAAATCCTACTTCCCGCACCATGTTGGCGCAAGCTGTGCCGAGTATTTCACCATCACGTGCTAGCAGATATTTCAAAAAAGTAGAATGTTTTTGTTTTTCGCAACAAAAACTTGGTCCCGGTGAGTTTGTGCATTTAGGTTTACGTTTTTATTTATCGTCGGATCTACCTAAAGATGTGCAACGTATAACTTTGGCATATACGATCTTTGATGTCACCAATACTATTATGCAGGAGACGCATGGTCATGAATGACAATTCGCAAGTATATTATATCCCTGGTTTAAGTCAGTGGCCCTTAATTGCAGCAGTTGGTTTAGGATCATTAGCAATTGGTGCAGCAACTTGTTTTCATGGTGATCCATATGGTCCTTATGTATTATCACTTGGATTATTCGTGGTAATTTTTATGATGGTAGGTTGGTTTTCTACCGTGGTGCGCGAAAGTAATGCCGGAATGTTTGATGCACAAGTTGACCGTACTTTTCGTTGGGGCATGTTTTGGTTTATTTTTTCGGAAGTAATGTTTTTTGCAGGATTTTTTGGTACTCTGTTTTATGCCCGTAATTTTTCGGTGCCATGGTTGGGAGGAGAGGGAGCTTTAATTAAACAAGGCACGCATGAATTTTTATGGCCACATTTTACTGCACAATGGCCGGTGTTACATAATCCTGATCCAAGTAAATTTATCGATCCAGAGCATGATATGCGACCATTATGGTTGCCACTAATCAATACTTTAGTTTTAATAACCTCGAGCGTTACCATAACTTATGCACACCATGCCTTACGTGCTAACAAACGTCTAATGTTAAATACTATGTTATTAGCCACAATTTTATTAGGCCTTTCTTTCTTATGCTTACAAGCTTTTGAATATCATGACGCATATACCGAATTAAAACTTAAGTTATCTTCAGGTATTTATGGGACCACCTTTTTTACTTTAACCGGCTTTCACTGCGCACATGTCACTATTGGTGCCATCATGTTATCAATGATCTTATTACGTTGTTTGCTAGGGCATTTCACGCCGCAACACCATTTTGGTTTTGAGGCCACAGCTTGGTATTGGCACTTTGTGGATGTAGTGTGGTTGTGCTTGTTCACTTACGTTTATGTGCTGCCGTTACGTTGATCATTTAGCTAGAATTTTAGTATTATATTTATTTCACGTTCGAATAAATAATATAATTTCAAATTAATCTATGGTTCAAATTACCCAAGCAGGCAAAAATATAATTTTATTTTCCGCGTCAACCATGAATTTACCGTTATAAATATAAAAAGCCCATTTAGCTTCTGGAACTTGCGCCATAAACTTCTTTAAATTGGTTATTTTTTTGCGTTCAGGTTGTTCCCCATAAGTAATTTCAAAAGGGAGTATATTTGGCTTGATAGAAACCACAAAATCTACTTCTGATCCAGAAGATAAGCGCCAAAAGTGGATTTCACTGCGTTCTGGTAATTGTGTCAGCCAAGATCGCAGTTCTTGAATAAACCAATTTTCAAAGCGACTACCAATTTTACCTGTAGTTGTTAGGGCGTTATAATCATAAAGCCCCGTTAAATTACTGATCAGACCATTATCCAATAGATACCCTTTAGGGGATTTAACCAGCTTTTTAAGTGTGACATCAATGAATGGATATAATTCTATATATAATAATGTTGCAGACAAAAAACCACGATATTTTTTTAAGGTTTCTATATTACAAGATAATGCATCGGTGATTTTTTTATCATCGCGCATTGATCCAGTTTGTTGCGCTAAAGTGATCATCATGTTTTTAAATAACATGAGATCTGAAATTGTACTAATTGCACGCACGTCTTGTTCTAAATAAGTATCTATATAATTTGTAAGATATATCTGTTTTTCAGCCTTGGTTGAATATTTTAATAACTCAGGTAAACCACCCCAAATCATTTGTTCTTGCAAAACATTTTTTATAACATTTTTAAATGGCAAGATATTTTTAATAACAGCTTCAATTTTATAAGGTAACTCTTCCTCAGAGCAGGTATTTATTAACATTAATGGCGATTTGGTTTCTATTTCATAACCATGCATAACGCATAGTTCGCGTAAGGTGAATGGTTGTAAATAATATAATTCAATTCTACCAGCCAGACTCTCGGTACTTAATTTATGTAACGATAGATGTCCGGAGCCAGTTAAAATAAACTTTATTTTCTCTGGATCTCTATCGATCCAAGCATCATAGATGATTTTGATTTGTTCAAACAATTCTGGAGACTTTTGTGCTTCATCGATAGCAACCCAAATTTTTTCCTTGCCACCAATATTCTGATGGCACTCTTCAATAATGATTTGTTCTAACTCTTGGTTTGCAATACGTTGGCGCAAGCTCAAGCTATCTAGATTTATTGTGCACCAAATCCCTCTGGTGATTTTTTGTGAATAATTTTTTATAAGGCTAGTTTTACCAACTCGACGCGGCCCTAATACTGCTGTTATGCAAGTACGTGACAAGGAAGATTCTATACTTTGTTGCGCAGCTCTATTAATATACATGTATTTACACCCAATGCCCCGACATTCATTTAGCAAATTATACTACTGTAACCAGATAATTTCCAGTAAATTTTGCGGTTACAGTATCGTTATTTGCTTGTTGTCTTAACAAAACATATCAATAAAACTCTCCTTAGCGAGGTATAGTTATAACCGGAATTGTTTATGCAGCTTGGGAGGCATGGGCTAAAGTTGCCGATAGTTGCAGCCCACGTGAATAGCACTACAATAGCTTTGCCATCTCAATAATATTCGAAAAATATCCGCTATCCATAACTTCATCAGTAACTCCGTTAACATGAATTAGCACTGGTCGGCAAGACATACCTTTTGGCCTAGTTAAACGATCGATCTTTTGTTTTACCTCATCCAGTACTTCTACGCCAATCAGATTTTTAGAAAATTTAATTTCACAGACATAAAGAGTATCATGTTTAGTTTGTATTAAATAATCGATTTGGCAACCACGTTGTTTAGTTGTGGCATGTTGAAAGAAGGAATTATCATTAACAATCTCATGCACATTTAAACCAAGAGCAGAAAAAATATAATGACGATTATTTATTACCAGATTTTCAAACTGTAACCCCATGATTGTGCGCCATTCAGGCAAGTCCATTACCGACTTATAATTAAACATTCTCTTATCAATCTTGTTTTTATTTTTATCAATATAACGCAAATAAAAGCGTACATAATTATCACTTAACCTATATTTACTTAATTTAGAATCATTTCCGGTTTTAAAATCCCATATATATTCGCGTTTAACAAAACCAGCTAATACCAGTTCCTGCAAATAATCAGTCAATATTCCAGAGATTGGCTTTTGCACTTCTTCACTAATCATAACTGTTTCTTTAGCGCTATATATTAAGGTTTGTGCTAATGTTTTATATAATGATGAGCGACGTTTAAAAGTAGTAGAAAAAATACGATCAAATTCATCAACTAAGATTCCCCCCTTTTTAAAGCACAATAAACGAATGTTATCTTCCGCACTGATACTCGGATCAATTTCTTCCAAATATTTTGGTATTCCGCCAGTGACCGATAAAATTTTGAATTTTTCAAAAGCTGATGCATGCCGTGCTTGCTCTCCCCAAAACTTCAGGCAATCAGCCAATGGTAATTCTTCTAAGGTCAAAGTATAAGAAATGCGACCAAGAAACCCTGTGTTACTTAATATATTTTCTTCTATCCAACTAGATGCCGATCCACAGATAACAAAAATTAATTGCGGATTTTTTTTAAACTGTAGATCCCAAGCATCTTTGATCTTACTTAAAAATGTTGGATCTTTAGAACCCATCCAGGAAATTTCATCAAATAATAATATAATTCGGCCTGATTTAAGCTTCTCATTTAATAAAATAAATAAATCCATCCAGTCGTCAGCTTTAACATTTGGCAGGCCAGTTCTAACCTGCAATTGTTTGGCAAATATATCTCTCTGTGATTGTGCGCTGGTTTTTTCATCTGGTGCCAATCCGGAGAATGAATACAAAGTCATATCTTTGGCAAATTCTTCTATAAGCCTGCTTTTACCAATTCTGCGGCGTCCACGTACCACGATCATTGATGCGGTTGTCTTGCGTAAGAATCTTTTTAGATCTTCTAATTCTTCTTTTCTACCTATAAACTTGAGCTGGTTTGCAGCCGACATTTGCGTTCCCCTAAAATATTACTGTAAACAGCTAAAATGCTGTTTACAGTAATATTTTATAGGATAAGTTTATTACTGTAAACAGCATTTTAGCTGTTTACAGTAATAGCCACATAGGCTTGTAAGGCAAAATCCTTGTAAATCAATGTGTTGCCGGTATATTTGCTGGTGGCATTTTTAAGATTTTTTATCGGTTTTCTTGCCGCGATTTACTGTGGATTTATCATTTTTGGCTTTAATAGCGGGCTCAGGCTCTACAATACTGATTTTACCTTGTTCATAATTCCGATCAATGAAGCGTTTGCCTTGGTCAATACCATAGTTAATAGCAGCTGCTTCTTGATCAAAAAATTCGTCTAAAGCAAGAGTTTTAATGTAGTTATTTTGCGTGTGATGGAGTGAGACGTTAACGTTAACACGATATTTGCTAGGTTCATCAACCATAGAATAGGTGTAATATCGAAGTTCGCAATCTCGATAATTCATTGAACCTTCACTTTTAAGGTATGCTTTTAAAGTGTTCAACATCTTATACCTCCATATATCTATTATAGAGTTTCTCACCTTAAAATGGTCTCTTTGGGCTAGAAAATATTATTTTGCGTAGCTACACTAGCTATATATCATTACAGGTAGGTGCAATAGCGAGACTTTTTATGAAAGCTATGATTTTAGCCGCAGGTAAAGGCGAGCGTATGCGACCCCTAACTGACAATATGCCCAAACCTTTGCTCAATGTAGAAGGACAACCATTACTGGTTCACCATTTGCGTGCCTTGCGGGCAGCAGGGATACAGGAAGTAGTAATTAACACTTGGTATCTTGGTGCACAAATTGTAAATGCAATTGGCGACGGGCAAGAGTATGGGCTAAAAGTTCACTATTCGATGGAAGAAACTTTACTCGACACTGGCGGCGGAATTGTGCGTGCGTTGCCAATTTTAGGTAAAGAACCATTTTTGGTAATCAGCGCTGATATTCGCACTGACTTTCCTGTACAAACTTTGCCTGCCAACCCCAATGCTTTAGCGCATTTGATCATGGTTGATAACCCAATGTACAAACAAGAGGGTGACTTTGGTTTGGATAAAGGTAAGGTAACGCTGAGCGCGCATCAAACCTTTACGTATGGAAATATTGGGATCTATCGCCCAGAATTTTTTGTGAATGCTCCAGTTGGGGCATTTCCTCTTGGTGGTTTATTACGGCAACATATCGCGAATGATTTGGTCACCGGACAATATTATGCTGGTGTTTGGCATAACATTGGTACACCTAATGATCTCGCTATAGCAAACGCCAGCGCTACTGCTGGTTAGAGAATTAACTTTTGAATAAAGCGATTTAACTTCATATACTAGAAGTAATACGCAAACGAAAAAAGTTAAATGCACAAAATATTCATTACTACCATTCTGTGCTTATGTAGTACGCAAGTATTTGCTGCTTATGCCGCATCCTATGCATATGGCAAAGGTACTAAAGGTACACAGGCACAACGTTTTTCCTATCAACTTGCTTGGGGGCGCGATGTAGTGACGCCAAATGGGCGAAGTGTTGGTGGGTATTATGAATTAGCCGCCACTTTTATGAAAAACGACGGGTATTATGGCTATCCTACCACTAAGAAATTATGGGACGGAAGTGGTGCTGTAGTTATACGTTTGATGGATCAACCCTTTTACCCCATGTATATAGATCTTGGTTTGGGGCTGGCATATTTTTCGCAAGAGTCCATAGCCACACGGCAAATGGGATCTCACTATTTATTTGAGGAGCGACTTGGTGTAGGATTCCTATTTGGCAAGAAACGTCAGTTTGAAATAGGTTATCGTGCTACACATTTTTCCAATGCTTATTTAGCAAAGAAAAATAACGGTTTAAATATGCATTTTTTAGTAATTGGATATTGGTTTAGATAGTATGCAGTCATTTGTTTTAGCTCCTTCGATTTTATCCGCTGATTTTGCGCGTTTAGGTGAAGATGTATCGGCAGCATTAGCTGCTGGTGCGGATTGGATCCATTTTGACGTTATGGATAATCATTATGTACCTAATCTTACTTTTGGTGCGGATGTGTGTAAAGCATTGCGCACTTATGGGATTACTGCGCCTATTGATGTGCATTTAATGATTAGTCCAGTGGATAGTTTAATTCCAGCTTTTGCTCAAGCTGGCGCTACTTCGATTAGTTTTCATCCAGATGCCACATCGGATGTTGATCGCACAATTAAATTAATTCGTGAGCATAATTGTAAAGTTGGCATTGTATTTAATCCAGCTGTTAATCTTGATTTATTACCACAATTAAAAGATAAAATTGACTTAGTGTTGTTGATGTCTGTTAATCCAGGTTTTGGTGGACAATCATTCATGCCGCATGTCTTAGACAAAGCTATGGCTGCGCGTAAAATAATTGATGGCTGGGGCGATAAAACTCGTTTACAAATTGATGGCGGTATTACCAAAAAAAATATTGCACAAGTAGTGCAAGCTGGAGTGGATACAGTGGTAGCGGGTTCGGCAGTGTTTGCTAATCCTGCTAGCGAATATCCTGCAGTAGTACGTGAATTAAAACGCGCTGCGGGACAAAACTGACGCAGTTGTCATTCCGGTCGTGTGTTACACGAACCGGGATCTGAATCTTGGAAGAAACATGGACGATTTGTTATTACTAGAACAACAATTAAGCGCTGAAGAACGCTTAATTCGCGACACTGTGCGCAAATTTGTACGCCACGATGTGATACCTAAAATGGCGCAAGCCTATGAACAAGCAATTTTTCCGCAAGATCTTATTCCTAAACTTGCAAGTTTAGGTTTATTCGGTATGACTTTACCAGCGCAATATGGTGGCGCTGAGGCTAATTATGTAGCCTATGGTTTAGTGTGCCAAGAACTAGAATACGGCGATAGTGCCTTGCGTAGTTTTGTATCAGTGCAAAGTTCATTATGCATGTATCCAATTTTTGCTTTTGGTAATGAACAACAAAAAGCGCATTGGTTGCCGCAAATGGCCAAGGGCAAAGTAATTGCTTGTTTTGGACTTACTGAAGCTGATTCTGGATCGGATCCTGCGAGCATGCAAACCACAGCCAAGAAAGTTGCTAATGGTTGGGAATTAAATGGCAGCAAGATGTGGATTACCAATGCTACTATTGCTGATTTGGCAATAGTATGGGCTAAAACCACTGATGGGATCAGAGGTTTTTTAGTGGAAAAAAATTTTGCTGGCTTTAAAACCCAAGAAATTAAACACAAGATGTCATTGCGTGCTTCTATTACCGGCGAAATAATTTTAGAGCATTGTTTTATCCCTGATAGTCATTATTTAGCTGGTACGGAACAAGGCATTACCGCAGCTTTAGATTGTTTAACCCAAGCACGGTATGGAATTGCCTGGGGTGCAATTGGAGCAGCACAAGCATGTTTTGATTGCGCACTTGATTATACCAAAACGCGCAGCCAATTCTCGCGGCCATTAGCTAGTTTTCAATTAATTCAAAAAGATTTAGTTGACATGTGTTGCGAAATTGTTAAAGCGCAATGTTTAAATTTGCAAATTGGGCGCTTAAAAGACGATGGTCAAAGTCATTTTGCGATGATCTCGTTGGGCAAAATGAATGCATGTAAACAAGCAATAGCAATTGCACGTGCAGCACGCAATTTACTTGGCGCCAATGGTATTAGCTTAGAATATCCAGTGATTCGCCATATGCATAATTTAGAAGCAGTCTTTACTTATGAAGGCACTGATAATATTCACCATTTGATTTTGGGTAAATATTTGACAGGTATTAATGCATTTGAGTAGTCCCACCGGTGTAATGCTAATAAATCTCGGCACTCCTGATAGTTGTAGGGTATCAGACGTGCGCAAATATCTAAATGAGTTTTTATACGATCCGCGCGTGGTAGAATTGCCGACTTGGTTACGTTGGCTTTTAGTAAAATGTTGGATTGTGCCATTACGCGCGAAAAAATCTGCTGCTGCCTATGCTAAGATTTGGCAGCCAACAGGCTCGCCATTATTAAGTAATTCACTTGCAATTAAAGAAAAACTCAGTGCAGAGTTGGGCGCAAATTACCGAGTTACGCTCGGCATGCGTTATGGTAATCCAAGTATTAGCGCTGCATTGCAAGAACTGCAAACTGCGCAAGTACAAACAATCAAAGTGTTACCAATGTTCCCGCAGTATTCATCGGCAGCTACCGGTTCGGCGGTGCAGCAGGTGTTAGCGAAAATGAGCAAATTAAAACATATTCCTGGTATAGAAATCAAAACACCATATTATAATAATACTGATTTTATTCAGGCTTTAGCTAATAGCATTGCACCATTTCTACAGCAAGATTACGATTATTTGTTAATGTCATATCATGGTTTACCAGAACAACAAATGTTGCACCAAACCAGGCACGCTTGTGATCTGCAAGCAGAATGTCCGGCTATAAATCAGCAAAATATTAATTGTTATCGAGCGCAGTGTTTTCATACCTCGCGTTTAATTGCGCAACGCTTAAATTTAAAAGCGAATTGGGGAGTAGCTTTTCAATCGCGCTTAGGTAAATTGCCGTGGATTAAACCTTATGCAGATGAAGAATTGGGCAAATTAATTGCGCGAGGTGTGCGTAAATTGGTGGTATGTTGTCCATCTTTTGTGGCAGATTGTTTAGAAACTTTAGAAGAAATTGATATTCGCGCGCGTGCCCAGTGGTTTGCGCTTGGGGGTACTAGTTTTAATTTAGTCCCGTGTTTAAATGCTACTTCGGAATGGGTGTGCAGCTTAGCAACTATATTTCGGGACGAGTAACGAACTTGACGTTGTATACCATTTTTTCCCCACTACGAAAGATTTCTACGGCATAAGTTTGATCTAATTTGAGATGTGAAATTAAGCGCACTGCGCTCATGACATCAGTTACTGGTTGCTGATTAATTTTAGTTAAAATGTCACCAGGTAAAATACCGGCTTTTTGTGCCGGGCTATTGCGTAAAGTATCTTGAATATAAATACCATCTTGTTCGCTAAAATGTAAATGCTGACGCGTATCAACTGGCAAGTCACTTAATTGTGCACCAAGCCACGCGCGTTTGATGCTGCCTTTAGCAACCAATTCGGGCAAAATTTCTTTAGCAGTATCTATAGGAATAGCAAAACCTATGCCTTGACTGCCACTTAAATTTGATAACAGAGCGGTGTTAATGCCTACAAGATTGCCATGAATATCAACTAAAGCGCCGCCAGAATTTCCCAGATTAATTGCGGCATCTGTTTGGATCAGATCATCTAATAACAAACCAAATTCTTGCGCGGCATTATATATTTCTTGGATCGAGGCTCTAGCGCTAACGATGCCTTGAGTGACAGCATTTTTTAAACCATATGGATTACCAATCGCTAGCACCAAATCTCCAACTTGTAATTTGCTAGAATTGCCCATGTTAATTACCGGCAAATCTGTAAGATCGATTTTAAGTAAAGCTAAATCAGTTTCTGGATCAGTGCCGATTATGTTGGCAGATGCACTTCTACCATCCACTAATTTTACAATAATACTCTGTGCATTTGCGATCACATGCTCATTTGTTAAAATATGCCCTTCAATATCAATGATTACCCCAGAACCCAAGCCGCGTTGCGAATTTGCCACATTGCTGGTTTGGATGCTTACCACTGCTGGTGCAGATTTTTTTACTGCTGCGGCAAAAGTAAAAGGTCTACTAGCAAGATCTAAATCATTAAAATGCCCGATATCAGAGGTGTCACGAAATTTATAAAACAAAAAAATAGTAATGCATAAAAGCATAAAAATAGTTATAAAAATGACTCTGGTGGTGGAGAATTTAATTTTGATCATAGATTATCTTCCGATGTGCTGGACTTTAGTGACTGTCAACAGCTCCTAGATGGAATTATAGCATGGTGGGAACAAAGTCGTTTTACTGATATAATGAATTAAATATATAAAAACTGGAGTGTATTATGGTCGATTTTGCATATGTTGTTTTACTGTTTGTTGGATTAGCAGTGGTTTTTGCTTTTATGGCTATTCAACAGGTGCCACAAGGGCAAGAATGGACTATTGAACGTTTTGGGCGTTATACAACTACATTACGTCCTGGCTTGTCTTTAATTATGCCCTTAATGGATCGTGTCGGGCGCAGATTAGTTATGATGGAGCAGGTGTTAGATATTGATTCTCAAGCAGTGATTAGTCGCGATAATGCCATGGTGACCGTTGATGGCGTGGTGTTTTTTCAGGTGATTGATGCAGCGCGTGCCGCTTATGAAATAAACGATTTACTGCGTGCAATTAACAATTTAACCATCACTAATATTCGTACAGTATTAGGTTCTTTAGACCTGGATGAAATGTTATCGCAACGCGATCAAATCAATTCCAAATTACTCACTGTGATCGATGAAGCTACAACTCCATGGGGCATTAAAGTTACCCGTATTGAAATTAAAGATATTTCTCCCCCCAAAGATTTGGTTGAATCGATGGCTGCGCAAATGAAAGCAGAGCGGGTGAAGCGAGCAGTAATTTTAGAGGCCGAAGGTGTAAAGCAATCTGCTATTTTAAAAGCGGAAGGCGAAAAAGAGGCGGCATTTAGGCAGGCAGAAGCACGGGAACGTTTAGCTGCGGCAGAAGCTGCTGCAACTAAAGTTGTGTCAGTAGCTATCGCAGAGGGCAGTGTGCAGGCGATTAATTATTTCGTAGCGCAAAAATATATATCTTCACTCGAAGAAATCGCAAAATCACCAAATCAAAAGGTCGTGTTAATGCCTTTAGATGCTGCCAGTGTGATTGGTTCGATTGCTGGTATTGGTGAAATTGCCAAAGAAGCATTTTCTAAAAACAAATAAGGGATATTATGCAAACATTTTTTCAATTTTTTGCTCAACTTAGCGCTTGGCACTGGTTTGGGTTTGCAATAATCTTGGTAATATTTGAAGTTTTACTTGGCACTAATTTCTTTTTGCTTTGGTTAGGAGTAAGCGCTGCGACAGTTGGCGCTTTTGCGTTTATATTTCCGCAAATATTTTGGGAGTATCAGTTTTTACTTTTTGCGGCAATCTCGATTGCGTGTGTCTTACTTTGGACTTGGCATTTGCGCCATATGCATAATGAGTCGGATAATCCAAACTTGAATCGTCGTAGCGAACAATACGTTGGACGTATGGTTACTCTAAAAGAACCAATCGTTAATGGGCGCGGACGGGTGCACATTGATGATTCATACTGGCGCATCGAAGGTCCAGATTTGCCTACTGGCACTTTAGTTAAAATTATTGATGTTGATGGTGTAGTGTTGAAAGTGCAGCAACATCACTCATCATAAGTGGCTATCTCTATAGCATTTCCACCAGCTTGCTTGGCGCGATATAATGCAGCATCAGCAGCAGCTAGAAGAGATTCCAGATCTTGATAATGCGCAATACTTGACACTCCAACGCTAAATGTTATGAAGAACTCAGCTTCTTTTGCTTGATGGGTATGCTGTGCATATGAATCACGAATAGAATTTAAAGCACGGATTGCATTATCAGAGTTGGTATAAGGTAAAATTATTGCAAACTCTTCGCCACCATAACGCGTAACCATATCACTGCGGCGTAAGCGCGTTATCATGTACTCAGCAAATTCACGTAAAATCTCATCTCCAACCAGATGTCCGTAAGTATCGTTAACACGTTTAAAATTATCAATATCAATAAAGGCTATAGAAAAATCAAGATTATATCGTAAACAAGACTCCATTAGATTTAAAACTTGTTCTTTAATCTTTGAGAATAACATTAAGCCGGTTAAACCGTCAGTATAAATTAACTTTTTAGTTTGTCGCGAACGTTGAATGCGATTTAAAATAATATCAACTAGATGATGTGGCTTAAATGGTTTAAGGATAAAATCATCAGCGCCAACGCTACGCATTATAAATTGTTTATTAATATCAGTTTCACCTGACATAATCACTATAGGTATCGAAGAGAATGATTGATGTTGACGTAATACAGAGGCCATTTCCAAACCGTTAATATTGGGCATGTACATATCTAATAGGATCACATCTGGATCAAAGTTTAAAATATATTCAAAAATTTCATTTATAGTTTCTAAGCATGTAACATGAATTCCGGCATTTTCTAAAATTGCAGTGCAATACGCATTCATGCTTTTGTCATCATCAATGATCAGCACTCTATAAGTAATGTTACGATGTAAAGGCAAATTAGCATCGAGAATATTTTTTAAATCATTTAAGGTGAAATTTTTATTAATAAAAGCTGTGCCGCCGCTTCTAACTGCAGATAGCCGTGAATTTAGTTCGTCGCGTGCAGATATATATACCACTGGGCATTGAATTTCATCTTTAGCACGCAATTTACTGATCAATTGTGTGCCAGCGCTTTCACCATCTTGAAAAATGATGTCCATAAAAATTGCTTTGGGTGAATAAGTATGAATACTTTGTTCAAGATCTTCTAGATAAAAAATAGATTTGGTACGATAGCCAAGGTTAATCAATTGCGCAGCTAAAATTTCACAATAATGTTGATCATCATCTACGATCAAAATTAGTGGCACATTTGCGGTAGTTTTTGCCGCCTCAATTTTAGACTCTTCTGCGGCATTGGCAATGGTAGTATGTGGCGATACTTGTACAATAGGCATTTGATTGCTGAGAGAATTAGTATTTTTAATTGTTTCTTGCATAATCGCGACCAATTCTTCAACTGCAGTTTGTAGACTCTTTTTATCTGCATCGGTTAATTCGCAATCGTTATGTCGATACGCATCGATCAATTGCTCGGCTTTTGCTGCCGCTTGACTGATTAACATTAAACCATGACTGCCACTAAAACCACGTAGGTTATGTACTTCGTATACCAGTTCCTTAGCTTTTAAACCATCCCATTCATGATCAACAATGCGTGTTGTTAAAGCTTGAATTTTATTGATGCGCAGAGGTAATGAGTTGATAAACTCTTCCCGAATAGCACGTATCTTTTCGTTTGTATCTTTGTTCATAGGTCGATATTGCCTTTAATTATACTACCTTCTTAGTATAGGTTCTTGGTTATGAAACTACATAAGTAGCCTAAAAAAAACATCGAAATTTGTTCAATTTTAGCTATAATAGGTCGGTAATTAATTAGTCGAGAGTAGCGGTGTTAAATAAAAACGTAAAAATCGAGGTAAAGCTGAATTCGGTACCCCTACCTTTATCATGCCCCCTGCCGAATATGAGCTTGTGGGATATGCACCCAAAAGTATATTTGCCTTTAAATGCGGACAACGAAGCAACATGCCCATATTGCGGCACACATTATATGTTAAGTAGCGATGACTAAAAAAATTTTGGTGGTTGGTCCATCTTGGGTGGGCGACATGGTTATGGCGCAGGTTTTATTTAAATTAATAAAACAGCAAGAGCCTACGACGCAAATTGATGTTTTGGCTCCTGAGTGGAGCTTGGAAATCTTAGCGCGTATACCGGAAGTTTCGAATAATATTCTTTTACCAATTAAACATGGTCAATTTGCCTTACAACAACGTATAGCTGTGGCGCGACAATTACGTCTGCAAGCATATGATCAGGCTTTTATATTACCTAATAGTTGGAAATCAGCTTTAATCCCTTGGTTGGCGCGTATTCCACTGCGTACTGGTTGGTTAGGTGAAATGCGTTGGGGTTTGTTAAATGATGTGCGATATTTAAATAAAAAAGTATTACCTAAGATGGTACAACGTTTTGCTGCTTTAGCCTTTGCGTCCAAAGCGCAATTGCCGAGTAGTTTGCCAGTACCAAGTTTAAGTTTTTCTTATTCTTCTGTGCATAATGTGTTAGAGAAATTTGCTCTACATGTTGCAACTCCGGTATTAGCTGTATGCCCTGGTGCTGCATATGGACCAGCTAAACGTTGGTTGCCAGAATATTATGTCCAGGTTGCTAGTGAAAAATTAGCTGCTGGTTGGCAAGTGTGGTTCTTTGGTTCCCAAGCAGACTCAGAAGTAATACAGATAATTCAACGTCAGATCCCTGGTAGTACTACAAGTTTTGCTGGGAAAATTAATTTATTGGAAACGGTGGATTTACTCTCGCAAGCAAGTGCAGTAGTGACTAATGATTCTGGATTGCTGCATATTGCTGCTAGTTTAAATAAACCATTAGTAGCAATTTATGGTTCAACCTCTCCTAATTTTACTCCACCATTAGGTGAAAAGGCGCGTGTGTTAACGCAAAATCTAGCTTGCAGCCCATGTTTTAAACGCGAATGTCCGCTCGGACATTTTGATTGTATGCGTAAGATTAAACCAAACCAAGTGTTAAATGCTTTAGCAAGTTTGGAGCAATCTTAGTATGCGGGTGCTGTTAATTAAATTATCTTCAATGGGTGATGTAATTCATACCTTACCTGCAATAAATGATGCATATCAAAATATACCTGATCTAAAAATCAGCTGGTTAATTGAACCAGGCTTTGCAGAAATAGCTAATTGGCATCCTGCAGTAGAGAAGGTAATTACCTTGCCCTTACGCAAAAAGCAATATGCACAAATTTTCACCAATTTAAAAGAATTGCGTAAAGAAAAATTTGATTTAATTCTCGATGCCCAGGGCTTATTAAAAAGTGCGGTTCTGGCGCGTATCGCACGTGGTAACAAACGCGTGGGTTTTGATTGGCCTTCAGCACGCGAACATGTGGCAAGTGTTTTTTATGATCAAAATTATAGTGCAAGTTGGCAACTGCACGCTGTGACTAGGTTGCGCAATTTATTTGCGCAAGTGTTTGGATATAAGATACCGCAAGATATCGTGGATTATGGTGTCAAATTACAAGCAAATGAAAATATAACAACTTGTGATGCGCCATATTTAATGTTCTTGCATGGCACCACTTGGGATAGCAAACACTGGCCAGAAGCATACTGGATTGCATTAGCAAATTTAGTGGCGCAACATGGGTATCACGTGCATGTTACTTGGGCGACAACAGAACAACAGCAGCGTGCACAGCGAATAGCAGCCAAGGCAGCGAATGTTATAGTTTTACCTCATTTAACTATTAATCAAGCGGCTACAGTATTGGCACGTTCTAAAGGTGTCGTTGCAGTGGATACAGGTTTTGCACACCTCTCTGCAGCCTTAGCCAAACCAACAGTGGCATTATTTGGTGCTACCGATGTGCGCAAGTGTGCAACTCTGGGGCAAAAAACAATTAATCTTGCAAGTAAATTCAAATGTTCTCCTTGTGCACGCCGGACTTGTAATCTGCCGACCATGAATGATTTATATCCACCATGTTATGCTGAGCTTAGTCCGCAAATTGTGTGGGATAATTTAGTTACAATTTTATGAGATAAATATGAAAAAAGCATTTATTACCGGGATCACAGGCCAAGACGGCGCTTATTTAGCGCAATTATTACTACAACAAGGCTATGAAGTCGCAGGTTTATGTCGTCGTACCAGCAATGGGCCAGAAATTCAAGATCAACGTTTAAATTGGTTAGGGATCCGTGAGCAAGTAAAATTGTATATGGGTGATTTGATGGATTTGTCATCTTTAATTCACATTTTAGAAGAATTTCAACCAGAAGAAGTATACAACTTAGCTGCGCAATCCTTTGTAGGCACTTCCTGGCAACAGCCTGTTGCTACCGGACAAATCACTGGTTTGGGAGCGGTAAATGTTTTAGAAGCAATTCGTACTGTTAATTCTAAAATAAAATTTTACCAAGCTTCAACTTCCGAAATGTTTGGCTTGGTGCAAGATCCAATTCAAAATGAGCAAACAGCCTTTTATCCACGCTCTCCATATGGTGTGGCAAAAATGTATGCGCATTGGATGACAGTAAATTATCGCGAAAGTTACAACATGTTTGCTTGCAGTGGTATTTTGTTTAATCATGAATCGCCATTGCGAGGTATAGAATTTGTGACGCGTAAAGTTACCCATGCTGTGGCGCGGATCAAACTTGGTTTGCAAAACAAATTAAAGCTTGGCAATATTGATGCCAAACGTGATTGGGGGCATGCAAAAGATTATGTTCGCGCCATGTGGTTGATGTTGCAGCAGCAAACCCCGGAAGATTATGTGATTGCTACTGGTAAAACTACAACAGTGCGTGAAATGTGCAATATTGCTTTTGCACATGTGGGTTTAAATGCGCAAGATTACATTGAGATCGATCCAAGTTTATTTCGCCCCGCAGAAGTAGAAATATTGCTTGGCGACCCCGCTAAAGCTAAAGCCAAATTAGGTTGGCAACCAGAAATTGATTTAACCACCATGCTGCATGAAATGGTGGATGCAGATCTACGAAGGGGTTAACGGGTTCCTTGTTTTGCTTTGAAGCATTGAGGCATCCGCAGCATTGAGGCAATCAGGAAGATCTCTAGAAGATGCAGCTCTTATGCTAGACATAGCAAAACGCTCTGAAGCCTTAGCCTTAAAATATTCTTCTTTATATAAAGGGGATTTGAAATAAAGCACGATTCATATCTACCATTATTTGCGCCAGTTGTTTCGCTGGGTAGCATGCTGTCTAATCTTATTGGCTCATCTCAGCCGCCATCTGCTAGCGAAAAAGTAGAGCCTGCTAGCACTAAGGCGTCGGCTAAAAATAAAAAGACTATAGATTAAAAATATTTACGATTATTGAATTCTGACCATAACTTTCAGTATAGTTAGCCGATAAAAGTCATCCTAATGTATGTTCACTTTTTTATGGGAGAAAATGAACTAAAACGGAAGATTTTGGTCAAAATATAATAATAAAAGGAGTGTTAGAATGCCTAAGCCAAAATTAGTGATCGTTTTCGATGATCGAGCTAAGGAAACAGGATTAACCTTTCGCAGAACTTTTCCAGTGCCTATGACTCCAGAGTTGAGTGCTTTATTTACTGCTATGGATACAGAAATTCGAGATTATGCTCTTAGGCAAAATCCCCCATTTAAATTTGATTTTAGTCCTGCTTTTGATTTCCAAGGCGAGCCAGGTATGAAATCGTTTTCTTTTTGGGATCCAGCCGATAAGTTGAACACGGATCAGGCTTTTAAGCTAGTGCAGCATTTACACGCCAATTTTCCAGATCTTGAAATCGATGACTGGACAGGCAAACTTTTAGCTGGAGTTTCTGTAAGTGGGGAAGAATTCAATGCCGCGGACTTTATTAAATCAGTTCAAACTAATGTTGTTGCTAAATTTGATGCCAAGTATTGGGGCGATCCAACAAGTGGTAAATGGAAATGTGCTCTATGGGATCGCTCAACTAATGTATATCAAGGTTCGATCACGCTTGACAAAACCACTAGCAATACAAAATTACAATTAGCACCGCGTGTTACGGGTGCTGCAATTGAAAATGCCGCAAATTTATATCTGCAGGCGAAAATTGCTTCGCTACAGCCACAGAGCCAATTAATGCTTACTTTTGATAATGCTAATCCAGCGCAAACGAAAGAATTGGCGAAAAAAATGATTACAGAAGCTCAAGCTGCAGGACGCGATTGCATAATTTATGTTAGGAATAATCCAATTTTAGAGCAAGAATTACGAGATTTAAAAGAGCAAATTTATGCAGCAGCTGCTGCGGTTGCACCACACACACCGCCATTGCCAGCAGTTCCTGCTTCACGATCTAGAGCTGGTATAGGATTGCCAACAAGATCAGGAATGCCGGCAGTTCCACCATCCACAGGAAGGCATCTACCGTTAAGACGAGGGTCTTCGTCTGCTTCAACAACGGGCGCTCCTCCTCCCAAGTCGCCTTCTGGATCACCTAACCCAGCTTCAGGATTTCCAGATCCTAACGCAGGGCTGCCCACATGGGGTAGTGGTGGTCCTGATGACTTTGGTTGGGGAGGGGATGATGACGGTGCTTTTCCTAGTGATCGTAGTGGGCCAGGTATACTTTAGCCTCTCTACCCAAAACCCCCAACCACCTCTAACACCCTGCTCGGATCATGCATCACGCTTAACTCCTGCGCCGCCGCTTTCGCCTGTACATGGAATACCGCGTAATCCTGAATAATCCTCTCCAAAGCCGCTTGCATTGCCGCAGGATGATATTCATGCGTTGCTAATGCAATTCCTGCGCCATATTTTTCTGCCATATCGCCCATCCAGGTATCTTTAGCAGTAATTATTGGACATCCAGCATAAAAAGCATCCAGCGCTACCGCAGAAAATTTATTAGCGTAGTCTAGTGGTTTATAAATTAATAAACAAATGGCATGCTTAAACAAATTTAAGTATTGTGTTTGATCTAGGGTATTAGCATGCAACACTACATTGTGCGTAGCAATGCTGTGTAATTTTTGCAAAGCTATTTGTGTCTCGCTATCATAGCGTTGCGAATTAGGTGCAGAAATCTGCAATTCGAATAATATATCTTTGCCAAGTTTGCGATTGTAATCTAACAACTCTACCACCTGCGCAAAGCCTTTGTCACTACGTGCTGCACCCGCATACAAAACTTTTTTAAATTCGGTATTGGCAACCATAGGTTCTGCGTTACGCGGATAAGTTGGACAAGGGATGGTAATGCATTTGGCAAAACCTCTGGTGCTGAAAATTCTAGTTAATTTATCTGTAGGCGTAGCAAATATAAACTGCGGTTGTTGCGCGGCAATGCGTTCCAAACAGGCAAGTTTCTTAGAGCTTTGCTTAAATTGATGAAAATGAACTAACACTTTAGCTTTTACTTTTGCTGTTAACAATCTTGCAAAAAACGCTAAAATACGCAAATCCCATAATTCACAAGTGCCAACAAAAATAGTGCCCTCTTGCTGCAACAAACGATAATATAAAAAGATCTTTTGCACTTGCCGCCAACGTCGATAAAAATATGCATGCACTGTACAACTACTATTAACAAATAAATTCGAGCCGCGGTGATCTAGCCATACATGCAGTGCATATTTATTTTGTGCTACGGCATTCGCCTGCAAAACACATTGCACAAAAGTATAACTATGACCTGTTTGATCAAATAAGGTTGGTTCAATTAAGTGCAAATTAATTTGCGACATGATCGGCTTCATTCACTGTGTTTCTGCCATGTTCATCAGCAAAGCGCACGATATCATCTTCACCTAAATATGCACCAGATTGTACTTCGATTAATTCTAAAGCACATTCTCCTACGTTGATTAATTGATGCTTAGTGCCTTTAGGAATAAAAGTAGATTCGTTTTCTTCTAATATAAAAATCTCAGAGCCGCGCAACACTTTTGCTTTGCCCTTAACTATCACCCAATGTTCCGAACGATGCTTATGTAATTGTAAAGATAAACTTTTAGCTATAGCGACGGAAATATGTTTAACTTGAAAACGTGCGCCTTTAGCAATTACATCATACCAACCCCAAGGACGCATTACTTGTCGATGCTCAGTTGCTGCCGGATGATTGTGTTGTTTAAGCGAGCTTACAATTTGTTTTAGATCTTGGCTTTGATCACGTTTAGCAATTAAAACAACGTCAGCTGTTTCTACAATAGCTAAATCATGCACATCTAAAGTGGCTACTAAACGATGTCTGGCTTCTACTAAACAATTTGTGCTCCGTTGTTGGATTACATCGCCAGCACTGTAATTGCCAAGTGCATCTTTATTTGCTTGTTCCCATACAGCTTGCCAATTACCAATATCACTCCAGTTGCTGGCAAAATTGAATACTGCGGCATGTTGCGTATGTTCCATCACAGCATAATCTATGGAAATAGCAGGGCAATTTGCATAGCAAGTTGCAGACGGGCGAATGAAGTCTAAATCATTACTACAATGCTGTATTGCATCGTTTGTGGCAAGCATAATTGCTGGTTGATAGCTATTTAGCTCTTGCATATAAATATTGGTTTTAAACATAAACATGCCGCTATTCCAGCTATAATTTGGATCTTTACATAATACTTGCGCAGTAGTTGCATCTGGTTTTTCAATAAATTTTTGTACCTTATAACCTGTGGTGCCAGCAATTTCTGCACCATGTTGAATATAACCATAGCCAGTTTCAGCTTTGCTGGGCTTTACGCCAAATGTAACTAAAAAATCTTGCTCGGCAGCAAAACTTGCTTCGCGTACTGTTTGATAAAAAGCATTGGCATTAGGAATAAAATGATCTGCTGGTAGTACCAACAATAAAGGATCTGCGTGTTTGTTCAAAGCATACAGCTTAGCCCATTGCGCTGCTAAAGCAATTGCCGGTGCAGTGTTGCGTGCGGATGGTTCTAAAATAATCCCGCTTGCTTGTACATCAATTTGACGTAATTGTTCAGCAACTATAAAGCGATAATCTTCGTGACAAATAATTAATGGATCTAAAAATTCAGCTTGTCGAATAACTCGCATGACGGTGGCTTGAAATAAACTATGTTCCGAACCTAAAAGATTTAAAAACTGTTTCGGATAACTACTGCGCGACAACGGCCATAGTCGTTCGCCCGAACCGCCAGCAAGAATTACTGGTAAAATCATTTCCAATGCCTTTAAGAGTAACGAAAATGAGGATTTTAACTTGTTGCACTAAACAAGTACAATGATAGATGTTATATTAGCGACCAAAATATGCTCACTTGGAAAAAATATGATAGCTAACAAAGAAGACGCGATCCCGGATTTCTCCCAAGCTAAAATTTTAGTTGTAGGCGATGTTATGCTTGATCAATATTGGCATGGCGGTAGTACGCGTTTGTCTCCAGAGGCACCAGTGCCAGTTGTTAAAGTAGATAAAACTGACAATCGTCTTGGTGGCGCAGCGAATGTGGCGAACAATTTATTAGCTTTGGGGTGTGATCTTAAATTGCTTGGTGTTACTGGCAAAGACGGTGCAGCAGAGATCTTAAAGCAATTATTAGTGCAGCAAAAAATTGATCACGAATTTTTAAGTATTGAACAATATTCGACAATTATTAAATTGCGCGTGTTATGTCGGCATCAACAAATGATCCGTTTAGATCACGAAGATGATCCCGCGATTATTAGCGCCGAAAATTTAAAACGTTTTAATGACTTATATGCCGGTGAATTATCTAATTATCGCGCGGTGATTTTATCCGATTATGCTAAGGGAGCGTTTACCGATCCACAACCCTTTATTAGAGCTGCTAACGCTCTCGGCATTCCGGTAGCAGTTGATCCAAAAAATCGTAATTTCGAAGTATATCGTGGCGCTGATGTAGTGAAACCTAATTATTCCGAATTCCAAGCTATTGTTGGTAAATGTGTTAGCAACGAGATGCTCGAAGAACGAGCGCACAATTTATTGCAAGAACATGGCATTGGTTCTTTAATTATCACACGTGGCTCGCAAGGTATTACTGTTGTGGCTGCCAATGAACCAGCAGTGCATCTACCTGCCCGCGGTGGTGAAGTATATGATGTAACTGGTGCGGGAGATACAGTAATAGCAGTGTTGTCAGCATCCTTGGCTTGCGGTTTAGATTTAATTAAAGCCGCGCATTTAGCAACTGTTGCTGCTGGCTTAGTAGTAGCTAAGGTTGGTACTTCTACGGTAACTGTTGAAGAATTAAAATCCGCGTTGAATACATCTAAGGAATTACCTCTTGGCGTTAGCGATGTGCAAAGATTGCAACAAGTGATTAAATTAGCCCAAGCACGGGGCGAAAAAGTAGTATTTGTAAATGGCTGTTACGATATAATTCATTACGGTCACATTCGCTATTTAAATCAAGCCAAAGCTTTGGGGGATCGTTTAGTGGTTGGCGTAAACACTGATGCTTCAGTAAAAAGATTAAAGGGCGATGCACGTCCAGCGAACAGCTTAGAGCATCGTATGGAAGTATTAGCAGGCTTAAAAGCAGTCGATTGGGTGGTGCCATTTGATGAAAATACCCCAGGCAAATTAGTCGAAGCTTTAACCCCAGATATTATTGCGAAAGGCGATGAGCATTTTAAATCCATTGAGCAGATCCCTGCTACAGAAGGTGTTGAGCATGTGTTAAAACACGGCGGTGCAGTGCATTTAATTGGCCGTACTCCTGATTGTTCATCGACAGAGTTGATTGAATTTATGGAAGCAGACAAGGCTTAAGCAATAAGGTTATTCAAACTAATTAGTCTTGTAACGGAACTCCTTTGCGTTGCCAAGACCAGCTTCCATTCTAATTCCCTCGAATTCGAGGGAATTAGAAAGATGTCAGCGCAAACCAGATAACTCTTCCATATGCTCTTGCTCGCCTTGAATAATATCTTGCAATGTACGATAAAGAATCACATTTGTTTCTGGCACTGATTTTAAAATTTTGGTGTACGCAGCAATAGCTTGGGCTTCTTCGCGTATATTAATTTCTAACATTGATTCTAAATCATATGCTTCTATTAGATCAGCTGTATGCACTTGTAAAGATGGTTTGCCGCCTAATGCAACAATCCGATCACGCAGTTTTTTAGCATGCTCTGCTTCATCTGCTGCAATTTCAAGCAATCTTTCTTTGATTTCTTCGGATGCTGGACCGGTAATAACCGCTGCATGCGTTGAATAACGAATATGGCAAGCGTGTTCTTGCATTAACATTTCATTAAGTTGATCTATCAGAATATTGCTTTTCGACATAAATTTTCTCTCCTTTGTTAATGTTTCTCATATCTTGACCCATCATGCGTTGTTCGATCCATTTTTGGCTGCGTCCCTGCTTCTTCCAGGTTTCTCTGGCACGATTAAGAGAAATTGCTGGATCTGTAATTTCTTGTAAGCGTTCATAGCCAACCTTGGCAAGCCAGAGTTTGATTGGTTCAGCTTTTGGACTAGGGACAGATTGGATCAATCTTAGAATTGTTTCTGCGCTAGCAACATCACTCAAGTATTTTTTCCCATCTTTTGCTTCCAATTTCAGTTGGTGACAATTTGTCACCGACTGATTTCCTTCGATGCTCAGACGTCCTTTCAGCTTATTCCAGTACTTTCTAGCTGTCAGGTAATCTGATTGCTGGGTCAGAGCCTGTATTATGTCTACAACAGAGAAAAACCAGGTTTCAGTTTCCTCGTCATAAATACGTCTTATCTTATAATCTTCGAAAACTGTTAAATTAGTGGCCATAGAAATCTCATAACGTACAATTAATAGAGAAACCTTATCATAAATCAGTTAATGTATAATATAGCGAAAAATAGCATAATTTATATGCTAATGCTTTCGTTCCACTACAAAGCTGATCAAATCGATCAATCCATCTTTATATTCGCTACCCGGTAATTCACTAATTGCTTGCCTTGCCAGCGCAGCCTCGCGTTGCGCAAATTGCATAGTATATTGTAGCGCGCCAGATTCAGTAATGATCTTATGCATGAGAGGAAGATCAACCGCTGTTGGCTCTGCAATTGACTTGCTAACAAATTCTTGTTGTTCCGCAGTGCCATTGCTGAGTAAATAGATCAGCGGCATGGTAGGTTTGCCTTCAGCTAAATCATTGCCAGGAGTTTTGCCAAGCAAAGGATCATTTACTAATTCGTAATCGAGAATATCATCGATTAATTGATATGCCGTGCCTAAATGCAAACCAAATTGTGCTAGTGCATTTTTTATATAAATAGGTGAATCAGCCAATACTGCCCCTAGCATTGCCGCAGATTCAAACAACTTGGCAGTCTTGTTGCGGATCACATGCAAGTATTGCTCTAAGCTGGTATCAGGATTACGTTGGTGCAAGAGCTGTAGTACTTCACCTTCCGCAATCGTATTAGTTGCATCAGCGATGATATTTAAAATGGTTAGTTTTTGTACACCAACCATTAACTGAAAAGCGCGTGAATACAGAAAGTCACCGACTAATACCGCAGCTTCATTGCCCCAAATATTGTTGGCAGTTTCTCGTCCGCGTCGCAACATGGAATTATCCACTACATCATCATGTAATAAAGTAGCAGTATGAATAAATTCGATCACCACCGCCATGGTTATATGATGTGCCCCCTGATAGTTACATGCTTGGGATCCGAGTAGAACCAATAAAGGACGTAAGCGTTTGCCGCCACTATCTATAATGTAGGAGCCTAGGTTTTGTACTAAAGCAACTTCCGAATGCAAGCTATCAATAATAAGTCTGTCAACTTTATCAAAGTCGCTTTTTACGCTGTGTTTTAGGGTGGTTAGTAACATCGTACCTGTGACTATACGCTTATATTCTCTACGGTCGCAACCTTTTTGCAAAAAATTCCACATAACTCTTGCTAGTTGCGCGGCTTTTTTGTAACATGCTTAGCCTTATATAGAGAAATAAATTTGGGAGTGCGGTGATGTACGCTGTTATAGTAAGTGGCGGAAAACAATACCGAGTAAAAGAAGGCCAGTTCTTGAATGTAGCTAAAATTGAGCAAGAGACTGGTTCTACAATAAAGTTTGAAGAAATTTTATTAGTCGGTGAGGGAGATACGGTTACCCTAGGAGCACCTTTTGTCCAAGGTTGCAAGGTAACTGCTATCATCGAAGATCATGGTCGCGAAGACAAGATCAGAATTATCAAGATGCGTAGACGTAAGCACTACATGCGACGCATGGGGCATCGTCAATGGTATACGAAAGTGCGTATTACTGGCATCGAGACAGCAGCCTAGTCGGAGAAATTAGATGGCACATAAGAAAGCGGGTGGTAGTACCAAAAACGGTCGTACTTCCAACCCCAAATATTTAGGTGTAAAACGTTTTGGCGGGCAAGTGGTTACTGCTGGCAGCATCTTAGTACGCCAACGTGGTACTCATTTCCATCCTGGCACTAATGTTGGTCGCGGTGGTGATGATACTCTGTACGCAAAAATCAGTGGTTTGGTAAAATTCCACGTCTGGGGACCAAACAAAAGACGTTGCGTGAGCATCGTTCCTGTAGAAGAAACCCTTCAAGCAGCATCTTAATAAATTAAGGGCGGACTTAGGTTCGCCCTTTTCACATATACATAATATATAATCATGAAGTTTGTAGACGAAGCGACCATCTACGTTAAAGCAGGCAAAGGCGGTGATGGCTGTATGAGCTTTCGCCGCGAAAAAGATATTCCCTTTGGCGGTCCAGATGGTGGTGATGGTGGCGATGGCGGTAGCGTTTATATGCAGGCTGATGGTGGGCTGAATACTCTAGTTGATTATCGTTTTAATCGCTTACATCGCGCTGAAAATGGTCGCCAAGGTCAAGGTGCAAATTGTACTGGACGCAGCGGTGAGGACTTAGTATTACCAGTGCCGCCAGGAACTTTGGTGTGGAATGTGGCTACCGATGAGTTGATTGCCGATATTAAAAATGTTGGTGATAAAGTTATTGTCGCGCAAGGTGGCTTCCATGGCCTGGGAAATTTGCGCTTTAAAAGCTCGGTTAATCGTGCACCACGTAAAACCACTCAAGGTACTTTAGGTGAAGAACGTGAGTTACGTTTAGAATTACGCTTGTTGGCGGATGTTGGTTTGTTAGGTTTACCTAATGCCGGCAAATCAACTTTTATTCGTGCCGTTTCTGCTGCCACACCAAAAGTTGCTGATTATCCTTTCACCACGTTGCATCCTAATTTGGGAGTAGTGCGAGTTGGCACTGGACAAAGTTTTGTAATCGCCGACATTCCAGGGGTCATTGAAGGTGCTGCAGAAGGCGCTGGATTAGGCTTACAATTTTTGCGGCATTTAACCCGCACTAATTTAATCTTGCATTTGGTAGATGTTATGCCAATTGATGGTAGTGAGCCTGCAGATTCAGTAGCCAAATTATCATTAGAATTAGAAAAATATAGTCATGATTTAGCACAAAAGCCTTGCTGGTTAGTGTTGAATAAATTAGATTTAGTGCCAGAGCAACAACGTGCGGCGCATTGCCAGGCTATTATTGATAAATTACAGTGGACTGCACCAGTATTTAAAATTTCTGGATTAACTGGTGAGGGGACACAACAATTATGCCAAGCTATAATGCTGCATATTAATCAAACTAAGGAACAAGAATGAGTGAAACTGTCGATGATTTAAGTGTATCGTATTTTGAAGGTGATCTAGAAACGGTAAAACAGCTGGATAAAATTGTTTTAACCAAAGGCGCATGGGCGACTCTTATTTTTCGTTACCAAGATTGGGATCAAAATAAACAAGCATATAGCCCAGATAAATACACCATTCGACGTTATCAAAAGAAAAATGGTGAATACAAGCAACGTTCTAAGTTTAATATTTCGAGCAAGGATCAGGCCGAGAAGATTATTGCTGCGTTGCAGGTTTGGTTGCAGGAGCCGACTGCGGAATAGGTTCATCCAAGATTCAGATCCCGGCTACATCGCTGCTAGGAGCAGCTCGGCCGGGATGACAGCTTTACTTAAGCCGCTGCCCCAGCAGTTGCAATCTTCTTAATACGCGCATTCAAACGGCTCTTATGACGAGCGGCTTTATTGCGAGAAATAATTCCACAACTTGCGAGTTTATCAACAGTAGAAGCAGCAGTAACATAAGTTTTGGCTGCGGCTGTAGCGTTACCAGCTTCGATTTCTCTGGTGGTTTGTTTTAAATATGTACGCATTTCTGAGCGACGGCTAGCATTACGGCAGCGTGCCGCTTCGCTTTGTCGGGCTCTTTTTTTGGCTTGTTTGGTATTGGCCAAGGTGTTTCTCCATTAATTTTCTAAACGCTTTGAGCATGGGGGATTCTGGCGTAAAATGGCTTACTAGTCAAGCATTTTTAAGGTCAGCAGATTAATATGAGTCAGAATTTAGCCAAATCTTCTATTGCATTCAGTTGCATGACTTTAGTGTCGCGGGTGCTAGGTTTTATCCGCGACATGGTGGCAGCCTATGTTTTTGGCGCCAGCCCAGGCTATGATGCTTTTATTCTATCATTTCGGATCCCGAATCTCTTGCGCCGCTTATCTGCCGAGGGAGCTTTTTCACAAGCCTTTGTGCCAGTGTTGGCCGAATACCAGACTAGCCACGCGCCAGATGAGGTAAAAACCTTTGTTAACCATATTACCGGTAATCTAGCCTTGGTCTTAGCTATAATTACCGCCTTGGGCATTGTGTGCGCTCCTTGGTGCATTTATTTGTTTGCCCCAGGATTTAGCCCAGATAGCGAGCGCCATATTTTGGCTACGCAGATGTTGCAGATAACCTTCCCGTATATATTTTTTATTTCTTTAACTTCTTTAGCGAGTTCTTTGTTAAATACTCATGGCAAATTTGCCGTGCCAGCTTTTACGCCGGT
>Ga0206842_1012_pt1 | contig 72734 bp, 62 predicted proteins | sample Alteio_BWOrgCont_23_FD_152861 | JGI IMG/M metagenome (GOLD analysis project Ga0206842, IMG submission 152861) | Enriched cells from forest soil in Barre Woods Harvard Forest LTER site, Petersham, Massachusetts, United States -... | ecosystem: Environmental > Terrestrial > Soil > Temperate forest >...
GTTTTATTCGCATGCAAAGTATCAAACCAAGTAAAAACTGCTGCCGGTGTAACAACCTCATCTTCTTCACCCATAATCACCAACCAGGGACAAGTTACAGCAGGTAATTGCTCATAAGGCATACGTTCTACTGCAGGCGCTATGCTAATTAAACAACGAGTCGATACTTTAGTTGCTACTTCCGCGGCAATATAAGCACCAAAAGAAAATCCAGCTAAATATAAATCTGCGGCTGGATATTGTTGGTTAATCCAATCTACCACTGCCATGCAATCTGCTACTTCGCCTTTAATCTGACCAAATTCACCTTCGCTTTGTTCAACGCCACGAAAATTAAAAATCAAACATGGGATCTTTAAGGCTAACATTGCTTTGCAAGTAGTTGTTACTACTTTGTTATGCATGGAGCCTTCTTGCAAAGGGTGCGGATGGCACACGATAGCAAACTTGGAATAATCTGCCGCTGCTGGCAACTGCAAGATTGCTTGCAATTTGCCAGCAGGGCCATCAATTTTAAACGGTGTGCGGGATATGCTCATGTGCTTTGCCAACCCAAAAATGATAAATTTTGGCAAATAGTACTGCAAAAATGCCGTTACATAAAACATTAAATCCTGTGATCATGGAATCAAATAACAGGTTTATAGTTTGCACTAAACCCAACATATCGGCAGTAAAATGGAATTGGCTTTCTAATAGTCCCCATAATACGAATACGCCGCCTCCCGGGATTGCAGCGACACTAAAACGAGCAACCATATAGTACATGCTAAAAATAAAATAATCCGCTATGCCTGGCAATTGATAACCGAACGAAGACATGATTGCCAAAGAAAAAGCTGGCATTACTAATAGATCACCAATTAAATGGAAATTAACCGTCATTGGAATTACAAAATTTACCACATCAGGATCATGCACATTTTTACGCGTCGCAATCAAAGTTAAAGGCATCGTTGCTGCGCTGGACATAGTACTAAATGCGGTAATAAATGGTGGCACCATATTTTTTAATTGGCTAATCCAAACCTTAGGATTAAATTTGTTTATTATGATGTATAAACCAACCACATAAACAATCTGTACCAAGGTCGCTGCTAAGAAAATAAAAGCATAATTATTTACTACATCGCCAAGCACACCATCATATTGCATTTTGAACACAACGCCTAAAATCATCAGCGGTAAAAACGGGATGATAATTCTGGTCAATATAATCGCAGTAATTTTGTTGAGAATATTGGCAATCTTTTGGCCTGTTGCCGGACAAAAGCGTGCAGCTAATAAGCCGAATACCATAGCTAACACCATGGCGTATTTAGTGGGCAACCAGCCAGGTAAAGACAATTCCCATAAAGGCGCCAAACTCCGCTCTGCAACATTGGACAACACTGTCAAAGATGCTTGTTTAATTATCAACAAGCCTGCTGCATAAGACACCCATATTGCAATAAAATTGGAGATACATATTAATGGTATGACCAATACAATTAAACGAAATGCACCTGATTTAAGATGCACTATACTAGATAGGATTAATGAAAATACAATAAAAGGTAAGGCAAACAGTAATACTTCTTTAAAAGACAAACTGATTGCATATGAACAACTCTGCACTGACTCAGGCAAAGACGGGCCAACAAAAGCTGCAAATAAAATGATCCCTACTAACATCAAGGGCAATTTAAACTGCCAGAGCTTATTTATGATAATACGCATATAGTATGTTCTTCCTAACCAAACATGAGGCTATAAACATACAAACAATTATTTACAAATGCAATCAGCTCAGCAAATATATCTGCTACGAAGTCAGTGCAAACACTAACTCATTACCCTTGACATCGACCTTTATTTCGCTACCTTCCGAATAATCTCCAGATAAAATCTTCTGCGCCAATGGATTCTCTACCATTTGCCGAATTACACGCTTCAATGGCCGTGCGCCAAACACCGGATCATAACCAGCTACTGCTAATTTATCTGTGGCTGCTTCGCTAAACTTAATTCTTAAACCTAAATCAGCTAAGCGTTTGGCAACATGTATTAACTGGATATCTACTATCTTATGAATTTGTTCTTTAGATAAAGCTTCAAACACCACTATTTCATCGACTCGATTAATAAACTCTGGTTTAAAATGCTGCCCTACTACTTCGATAACCGCTTTGCGTATCTCTTCGTAATCAGATTTGCCTGTCATTTCTTGGATCATTATCGAACCAAGATTGGAAGTCATCATGATCACAGTGTTTTTAAAATCAACTGTACGTCCTAAGCTATCGGTTAAACGTCCATCATCTAAAACTTGTAATAAGACATTGAACACATCTGGATGCGCTTTTTCAATTTCATCAAATAACACTACACTATATGGTCTACGCCGCACTGCTTCGGTTAATTGGCCGCCTTCTTCATACCCCACATATCCAGGCGGTGCGCCAATTAAGCGCGATACCGCATGCTTCTCCATGTATTCTGACATATCTAAACGCACGATTGCTTCTTCAGTATCAAATAAAAATTCTGCAAGTGCTTTACATAATTCAGTTTTACCAACGCCAGTTGGTCCTAATAACATAAAGGATCCAATTGGTCGATTGGGATCGGATAAACCCGCGCGCGAACGTCGCACGGCATTGGATACTGCAGCAACTGCAGGTTCTTGTCCGATCACTCTCGCACCTAAAAATTGTTCCATGCGTAACAATTTTTCTTTCTCAGCTTCCAACATTCTATTAACTGGTATGCCAGTCCAACGTGACACAACTTGTGCGATTTCTTCATCGGTTACTTTGTTGCGTACCAATTTGAAATCTTTTGGATCTAAATGCGTAACTTGATTTAACTTCTTCTCTAATTCTGGGATTTTACCATATTGTAATTCCGACATGCGCGCATAATCTCCTGCGCGCCGTGCTGTATCCAATTCTTGCCGTAAACGATCAATTTCTTCTTTAATTGAAATCGTACCCATTAAAGCAGCTTTTTCTGTAGTCCAAATTTGATCTAATTCTTTGTAATTTGCTTCTGCTTCTTGCAAATCTTTACTAAGCTTTGCCAAACGTTCTTTGGAGGCCTTATCATCAGCTTTTTTCAGAGCTTCTTGTTCAATCTTATATTGGATAATACGTCGTTCAAGTTTATCCATTTCTTCCGGTTTGGAATCCATTTCCATACGAATTTGACTGGCTGCTTCATCAATTAAGTCAATCGCTTTATCGGGTAATTTACGCCCACTAATATAACGATGCGACAAAGTAGCTGCAGCTACTAGCGCTGGATCGGTAATTTCTACTTTGTGATGCAAAGCATATTTTTCACTTAATCCGCGCAGAATTGCAATGGTGCTTTCCACTGAAGGTTCGTCAACATAGACTGGTTGAAAGCGTCGCTCTAAAGCGGCGTCTTTTTCTACATACTTACGATATTCATCTAGCGTTGTAGCACCAATACAATGTAATTCGCCACGGGCTAAAGCTGGTTTTAACATATTCCCAGCATCCATCGATCCTTCAGCTTTACCAGCACCAACCATTGTATGTAATTCATCGACAAATAAAATTATTTGTCCTTCTTGACGTGCTAATTCATTGAGTACTGCTTTTAAGCGCTCTTCGAAATCACCACGGAATTTGGCGCCAGCTAGCAACGCTCCCAAATCCAAAGCTAAAACGCGTTTGCCTTTTAAGCCTTCAGGTACTTCGTTATTTATAATGCGTGCTGCCAAGCCTTCAACAATAGCGGTTTTACCTACTCCAGGTTCACCGATGAGCACTGGATTGTTTTTAGTACGTCGTTGTAATACCTGGATCACACGCCGAATTTCATCATCACGTCCGATCACTGGATCTAATTTTTGTTGCTCGGCACGTGCGGTTAAATCTATAGTGTATTTATCTAGTGCATTACGCGTGCTTTCGGCATTTTGATCTTGTACCGTTTGACCACCGCGGATCTTGTCCACAGCTTGTTCTAGTTTTTTGCGATCGCTAATAAATTTATGTAGCAGTTGTCCAATCGCACTTTGATCATCATACGCTGCTAATAAAAATAATTCGCTGGAAATAAATTGATCTTTGCGCTTTTGCGCCATTTTATCTGCGCCATTTAAAATGCGTATCGTGTCATTTGACATCTGGATGTCATGTTGTTGTTGGCTCACAATTTCTGGTAAGTGATCAAGCTCGGTGTTTAATTGTGATCTTAAACCTACAATATCGACTCCGGCACTATTCAATAAATGATAAATTGATCCTTCATCTTGATCGAGCATTGCTTTTAAAATATGCACTGGCTCGATTAATGAATTACTCTTGCCAACCGCAATGGATTGAGCCTCGCCTAGAGCTTGTTGAAAGTTGTATGTAAGTTTTTCGATTCTCATACTTATACCTAATCAGACTTCTGTTAAGTATAGATATGGGGTCTTATTCAAGCCAGATCAAGGTCGACATACCGTGTTTCAAGCCAGACCTACGATAAGAATGAAAACGCTCTGGATCAGAATAGGTACAAAATTCACCGCCAAAGATATTAGCTACTAAAATTCCCTGCTGTTGCAAGGCAAACCTGGCTAAAGCACATAAGTCACCCAGATATTTACCCGGAGTGTTAGGCTTAGCAGGAAAAGCGGAGGCTAAGATTTCCGCCGGCCAGTTATTAGCCTGAAAAGTATCCGGCACATCCTTACCTACTTCAAATGCTTGCGCACCAATTGCTGGACCAATCCATGCTAAACAATTTTGCGGTGCAGAAAATTTTTGCGTTGTAGCTTTAATTATACCAGCAGCTAAACCACGCCAACCTGCATGCATAGCCGCTACTTGCGTGCCATCTTTGTCGCACAATACAATTGGCAAACAATCAGCGGTACTTACCACGCAAATAGAATTCTTCTCGCGCGCATAAGATGCATCAGCTTCAGGTCTGATCACAAATTCATCATCGGCACACACAACATGCGTACCATGCATTTGCTTTAGCCATTTTGGCGTGCTTACTAGGCTGTGAGTAAAATCTGCCGCTGTAGTTTTTAAAGTGGTAACAGCAATCACATTTTTTGGTGCTGACCAATTTGGAGTTAAGCAATCTTTTAAATGTAACATATTATTCTACCGTACCTGGGTGCTACCTACGTAGTTGATGAACATCATGCTTCACATGTTCAGTAAATGTAGGTTGTGTGTCAGTTTTTGGAAGTAATGAATGTGCAGGTAAATGTAACCATTCTCCTCTAAAACTTGGCTGTGGTGGCAACATACCATTTTCTAGCTGCAATCGCTTCACTCTTCCCCCCTCGCACCTTGCTGCTTCTACAGCCCCAATTCTATCTTGTTCTGCATTATACTTAATTACTTCCACGTTTAAAAGTGTCAAATATTCTGCAACATCTATGCCCTGCTCTGCTGCTTTCATAAACCACTCTTGGGCATTAAGCAGATATTGTAGCTCTTTTGATTCTTGCCATACTTGATAATAACACTTCGCTAGTTCATATTGTGCTCGTGCATCGCACTGCAAAGCTGGGATCAAAAACAACACCATATAATAACCACTTTTAAACACTTCAAATTTACAATCGCGCAACAAGATCCCATAATCATAATAGGAAGAGATTTTCACTTTCAGCCTTGCAGCAACGGCTAGTAAACTAATTAAAGTCTCTACTTGCTTCCTTGCTATTGCAAGACCCTCAAATTCAAATGCATCATGAATTATGGTTACCAGTGTTTCCTTTAGATGTTCAGATTGAACTCGACTTTGTATATATCCAGCAAAAGCGGCAGGCTCAAGTACCAAAGCTACAACTTCTTTGGCTAAAGCATTGTTAACGTTTCTGGGCCATAAATCCATAGAAACTAAATCCAACAGTCTCTGACCATTAGTTTTACCATGCTCCAACGTGGTCAATACTCTATTCATCCAATATTCAGTATTATATAAATCCAGTTTTTTTAACCATTGCTCATCTTCCTGATTTGCACAAATTAATGGCGCTAACACTTTAACAGCTTGGATTTTTGCATCTGTATTGTCGAATAAATAAATCAAATTGCGAATGTCTGCAAATCGATAAAATTTTAAGTCTAATTTTGAGAAAGACTCTGCTATTTCAGTTATAAATCTCATGCGCAACTGTCTTGGCGTCGTAATAAATAGAGTTTCGATGAATATTGAACTACTCAAAAAATTAAATAAACTTGGTATAACGTTTGTATTGGATTTAACAAAACTCAAAATATTGCAATATAAAGCACTAATAGGGGCATCGTCATATTTCGTGGTTATTTTATAAGTTGGACTTGCGATCGCAGCTTCTAATCTTGTGCGTGCGTTTGTAACTTGCGTAGTACAAAATTCAATTTCTTGCGCGAAATCAGAGGCATCATGCTCTGGATGCATATTAAAAATATTCGGATTTTGTTGTATTATATCATCAATTTTATTGGCAATAAGTTCAACACAGTATGTTAATTCCTTAAACTGCGTATCTTTTGGTCTAAAAAGACGAGCCAACAAGCTTCCCAATGTTTCAAAACAATTTTGTGTGCGCAATGCAGATAGACTGAACTTGTCTGCATCACTTAACTTACTGTACCACTGAGAAAATTGTAATATACCAATATTGGCCTCTGCTCCGGAATCCATCTCTTGGCCACCATTAGAATGTTCGCCACCTTGACGTAAAGCAGTACATAGTTTTCTCAATACAGCACCACAACTAGGACCATACAAAGTTATAGCAAGTTTGTTTTGAATTTTTTGCCAATACTCCTTGGTCTCGTTAGAATGCTCAATTACGCGAGTTTTTTCAGCAGCACTAAGTTCTTTAATTTGACCATCAATCAGAAAAGTATATTTGAGCTGGCCATCCTCTTCGGCAAAATTCAAGCAGGCAAAAACCTCCAGCAAATGTGCATTATCATCCGTTAAAACAAAGTCCTGCAGCTCTAAATCTGCATCGCGTAGATCAATGCCAGATGCTTCATATTGATTTTGCACCAAACTTGGCATAAGAAATTGTAAACGACTTTGTTTGGATGTGGGTTTAAAAAATTCTTCTAAATATTGCGCAACTATCATCAGCAGATTAGTTAGAGGTACATTTGGATTATAGGTAGCAACTAGATTAGTATCCTTTGTTACAGTAAAAATCTCAGCTAATATTTCTTGAAGCTTTACTGCATCTGCTTCGCTAATTTCTTGATCATCTTGATATGTAGTAAGCATGGATTTTATTTTTTTATAAACTATAACACATAGCACATATTCAAACACAGCAAGCGGTGGCATGCTATGTAACTGTGCACCACTAATATCAGCAGGAATAAGCTCGCTCGCTATTGTAATAATAGTTCTCAAAAGAGACTGTGCACTCATAAAAATCCTCAGGCGATGAGTCTAGGGGCTGTTGGCATTTCTACGATCCCTATTTAAATATTACATTATATTAGTTAATTAGGCGATAGGTTTTTTCAGCTCTGCTAATAGCTCACACATATCTGCTGGTAAAGGTGCTTCCCAACTCATTTCTTCGCCAGTACGTGGATGTTCTAAAGTTAAACGACGTGCATGTAATGCTTGACGTGGAAAATTATGTTGTATGCGTCTGCCATAAGTTTTATCTCCCACGATTGGGTGTTTAACATACGCCATATGTACCCGAATTTGATGCGTGCGACCAGTTTCCAGTTGCACTTGTAGGTGGGTGTGTTTAGCAAAACGTTGCAATACGCGGTAATGAGTTATTGCTGGTTTACCATCTGCCACTACCGCCATTTTTTTGCGATCATGTGGATGACGGCCAATTGGTTGATCGATCGTATCTCCGGCTAGGAAAATCCCATGCACCACTGTTTCATATTCACGGCTCATGGTGCGAGCTTGTAATTGTTCCACCAGACTAGTGTGAGCGCTTAAATTTCTCGCCACCACCAACAACCCAGTCGTATCCTTATCCAAACGATGCACAATCCCCGCCCTTGGTACTTGGCTTAGTTCTGGGGCATAACTTAGCAAGGCATTAACCAGGGTTCCTGCGCGATTTCCGGCAGCTGGATGCACCACTACATTAGCGGCTTTGTTGATGATGATAATGTCTTCATCAGCATAAACCACTTCTAAAGGCAGTTTTTCAGCTAGCCATTCGACTTCTTCTTGCAAAGCAGCATTGATTTCCACACTTTCCCCACCCTCAACTCGATCTTTAGGCCGCAGAATGGCGCCATTAACCTGACATTGCCCAGCTAAAAGCCAAGTTTTAAGTCTTTCACGCGAATATTCAGGAAATAGTTGTGCCAAAGCCTGATCTAGGCGACAGCCAGCTTGATCGGTGGATATAATCCCTTGTAATTGAATAGTGTTTTTTTGCATAATGCTAATTAGAACACTACCTTAGGTTGAAGTCAATGACTTGATTTTGTACTGTAAATAGTGCTAAATACGAAGCTAAATCGGCTCGAGGCTTTAACATTGAAATCTTTAAAATTACTATTCAAATTTAATCTGTTAGCTATTTGTTTTGTTGTCATATGCCTCTGCGGCTGCAGCAAAGAAGACAAATACAAAGATCTCAGCGCCAAAGAAATTTACGATCGCGGTACCGAGTCAGCACGCAAGAAAAACTATTCGCAAGCAGTAAAAGATTTTGATGCACTAGAAGCACGCTATCCTTATGGCGAATATACTGATCGCGGACAACTAGCCTTAATGGCAGCATATATTAACGACGATAACAACTCAGCAGCTATTGCAACTGCTGATCGTTTTATTCGTATGCATCCGCGTTATAAACATTTAGATTATGTTTATTACACTAAAGGGGTTGCGAATTTCAATGATAACTTTACTGCTGCATTTCGCGTGTTACCACTAGGCCGCTATAAGCGTGACCCAACATTTGCACAACAAGGCTTTGATGACTTTAAAACCTTGCTCGAAAAATATCCTGATTCTCAATATGCACCTGATGCACGCAAGCGCATGATTTTTATGCGCGAACAATTAGCAAATCATGAATTAGATATTGCCAAATATTACGAAGCCCAAGGCGCGGATTTAGCGGCTGCAAATCGCGCAGGATATATCGTAAATAATTTTCCCCGTACTACAGCTGCACCTAAAGCGTTGCTGATTATGTACAAAGCATATAACAAAATGAGCATGAAGCAAGAAGCCAATGAGGCAATGTGGATGTTGGAACAAAATTTCCCTGATTATCATAAAACTAATTAATAAAAGAGGAACAATTTATGCAAGCTCAACAAAACAATGCATTAAGGAGAGATTCCTTAAAGCAACTTGGGGCTATCGCATTTAATATAATCAGTGGCGTTCAGTACTTTATACTGATCGTGGCGTTTTTTGATCTGGTTAAACATAATACCCCGGAGTGGTTACAGCAGGAATCGAAAAAGATTAAGCTTGATATTGCATTGGAATTATTTTCTGGCTCCATTGCTACGTCGATCATAGATGCGGCATATCTTTGCGTTTACGTATATCGCGCAATAGGGTATCAAGATGACTTAGACATAGTGATTGCTCAAGGCAATCAAGCAAACGATGACAATCAGCTTCAACATGATTTACACCAGTTATTGAATAATGCTAAATTTAAAATTAACTTACGAATACATCGCTTGCGTTATCGTGCAATTGGAGCAGTTACAGCCAAAGCTGCTGGCCTTTATTTTTCCGAACGTTTGACTAAAGGCAGCAAGGTCGAAGCAGCGATATTAATGAGTGCTGGAGCTGAACTCTTGCCTTTATTAGAGTGGGTTCTATATTTGTTCGAACCGATTAGAATTAATGATGTAGCAAACTTGTTGATCAATGACATGCGTAGAGATATCCAGGGGTTCAGGAACCAACTTCAATGAATCATTCTCGTTATTCCTGCTGAAATAAAAAACCCAGCAGCGCAGGCTAACTGGATCCCACAGGGTTCATTGTAGGTGCGCATACTATTATCCAATTTTTGACATAATTACAATGCTTGGTTACTCCATGCACCTACTCCTGCAATGACATCAACGTAGCATTCCCTCCGGCCGCTGAAGTATTAATACTCAAGCTGCGCTCGTTAGCTAAACGTGGCAGGTAATATGAACCGCCAGCTTTCGGACCAGTGCCGGATAATCCTTCGCCACCAAATGGCTGTACACCGACTACTGCGCCAATCATATTGCGATTAACATAGATGTTACCAGCATTAACACGTTGCGCTATATATTCCACGGTTTCATCGATGCGAGAATGAATACCTAAAGTTAAACCGTAACCTGTACTGTTTATTTCATCAATGACTTGATCTAAATCTGATGCTTTAAAACGTATTACATGCAAAATTGGTCCAAAAACTTCACCTGTGAGTTGATGAATACTCTTGATCTCAAAAGCACAAGGAGCAAAATAATTACCATGTTGTAGTTTGGCAGGAATGCTCACCTCGTATAACAAAGTTGCTTCACGCTTCATAAGATTTTTATGCTGAGTTAGCATGTCATAAGCATTTTTATCAATTACTGGTCCAATATCAGTTGATAATTCTACGGGATCGCCGATATTCAATTCCGCCATTGCCCCGCATAACATAGCGATAATCTTATCCGCTACATCATATTGTAAATATAAAACTCTCAATGAAGAACAACGTTGTCCCGCGCTGCCAAATGCAGAGCTTATTATATCCTTAACAATTTGTTCTGGTAACACCGATGAATCAGCAATCATCGCGTTTTGTCCGCCTGTTTCAGCAATAAACGGTATTATCGGTCCTTGACGATTGGCTAACATTTTATTAATGCGCCATGCAGTTTCCGTTGAACCTGTAAAAATCACACCGCGAATACGTGCATCATTAATTAAAGCTTCACCCACTACTGCACCACTACCAGGCAATAATTGCACTACTTCTTTTGGCACACCTGCTAAGTGCAATAACTCCACTGCTTTTGCAGCAACTAAAGGAGTTTGGCTCGCAGGTTTGGCTAACACTGCATTACCAGCTAATAAAGCTCCCACCACTTGCCCCAGAAAAATTGCTAAGGGAAAGTTCCATGGACTAATACAAGCGATCACCCCGCGTCCATGTAAACGTGATTGATCCACTTGACCAGTAGGGCCAAGCAAATTTTGGGTTTGAAAATCAACACCAGTGCGGTAGGAATAATACCAACAATAATCTATTGCTTCGCGAACTTCCGCTAGTGCATCCAGCAAATTTTTACCGCCTTCATAAACTAATAAGGCAATGAATTCAGTTTTATTTTGCTCGAGTAATCCCGCCATTCTTTGTAAACAACGCATGCGTGTTTCTGGTGCTGAAGCAGACCATTCTTTGCTTGCTGCGTATGCGGCACTTAATGCTAATTCAACCTCTTCTGGAGTTGCTGAGCGCACAGTGCCAATTTTTTTACGCCCACCCATAGTATCAAAGTGCTCAGTACTAACATTGGCTGCAATGCCCAATGTTGGCGCTGCATGCCAATCATGCTGCGAATCAGTCATGGCTTGCAAAACAGTTTTATATTCCAATGGATTGGTAAAATCTAAACCGTGTGAATTTGGCCTAGTATCTGCATATAAACCTTCTGGCAATGGAATTTTTGGATGTGGCTTGTGCGTTAATACTTTAATACGAGCGCATGGTTCAGCAATTATTTCCTCTAGTGGCGCACGTTCATCAACAATGCGATTAACAAATGAAGTATTCGCCCCATTTTCTAGTAATCTACGCACTAAATATGCTAACAAACTTTGATGCCCACCAACTGGGGCATAAACACGACAAGGAATATTAAAATATTGTTCCCCAACCACATTTGAATATAAGGCATCGCCCATACCGTGCAAACATTGAAATTCAAAATCTTTATAGCCTTGCGCCAATTCTACAATTAAGGCCACAGTGTAAGCATTATGCGTTGCGAACTGCGGATAAAGTAAGTCTGTAGAAGCTAAAATTTTTTTCACACAAGCAATATACGAAACATCCGTCGAAGCTTTACGCGTAAATACCGGATAACCATTCATACCACGTTCTTGCGCCCATTTAATTTCAGCATCCCAATATGCGCCCTTCACCAGACGCAACATTATGCGACGATTATGCTTACGTGCCAGATCACAAACAAAATCGATCACATAGGGTGCGCGTTTTTGATAAGCTTGGACCGCAAGCCCAAAACCATTCCAACCATCTAATCTTGGATCAGCAACAATGCGCTCAATTAAATCTAAAGAAAGATCTAAACGTTCTGCTTCTTCAGCATCAATGGTAAAGCCTAAATTCCAATTTTTGGCCGCTAATACTAAATTAACTAAACGCGGTAATAATTCGCGTAATACACGATTTCTTTGCCGCCATTCATAACGTGGGTGTAAGGCAGAAAGTTTAACGGAGATCCCTGGGCCAGTATAAGGGCTCTTAGTAGTATTGGTTCTGCCAATAGTTTCAATCGCGTTTAAATAGCTGTTATAATATTTTTCTGCATCTTCATCGGTGCAAGCCTCTTCGCCTAACATATCATATGAATGACGATAACCTTTGCTTTCCATGCTCACAGCACGTTTCAAAGCCTCATCAATAGTTTGACCCATCACAAATTGGCGCCCCAAGATCTTCATTGCTTGTGACACTGCTTCACGTATCACAGGTTCGCCACTACGTTTAGTTAAGCGTTGCAACACTGCAGAAAGATTGTGCGAACTCGCACGTTGCGGATTAATTACTTTACCAGTTAGCATTAGCGCCCAAGTAGCGGCATTGACAAAAGTAGATTTACTTTTTCCAAGATGTTGTTCCCAATCTGGTTGCGTTATCTTATCTTTAATTAATTTATCAACTGTTTCAGTATCGGGAATGCGCAACAAGGCTTCAGCCAAGCACATAAGTGCTACGCCTTCCTCACTAGAAAGGTCATATTCGAACAAAAAAGCATCCAGACCACCTTTACCTAAGCGTCGCTTACGCACATCGATAACTAATTTACGCGCTATATCTTGGATCCTCGTTAATGCTTCTTGTGGTAATTCAGCTTGTGCGAGCAGATCTTCCAAGCATTGCTTTTCATCGAGGCGATACGCTTCACAAATAGCGCGTCTTAGTGGTGATAAATCAAAGATGAATTCTTGGTTCGCCATGAGTTAAGTCTCCCTGCTGCCTGTAGTTGTTGTTTAACCAGGCTAACGACTTAGCTCAAATATGTCAAATTTAAGCTTAAGAATAATTTACCAAAATAACTACGTAGCATTAATTAAATGTACATCTAGTTGTGGGAAGGACATGACGATGCCATTGTCGCGGAAAGCTTTAACGATCATCATATTAATTTCACTGGCAATATTGTATTTTTTATTTACATCATTTACTACACACAATAACTCAAATACCATGGTGCTGGGTCCGAATTCATATAGTACTACTGAGGGGTGATTTAAAGGGTCATTCAATACATCATGATGTTTTAAAGCTACGTTAAGCAATGTTTCTTTGACTAAATCGACATTACTATCATACGCTACCCCAACGGTACATTTTAGTTTGGATAGAGTGTCGTTGAAAACATAGTTTACAATTGGATTAGTGATTAAATCTGAATTTGGGATTATTACGTCTTCTTTTAACAAAGTAACTATACGTGTCGAACGAATACTAATTTTTTTGACAAAGCCTTCTGTGCCCTTAACCAAGATGCGATCGCCAGGTTTAATTGGCTTTTCAATTAATAAAATTAAACCACAAACAAAATTATTCACAATGTTCTGCATGCCTAGACCAATACCAACGGATAAAGCACCAGCTACAATCGCTAAGCCTGTAAAATCAACCCCTGACACTAACAAGGCACAAATTAAAGCAAGAGCAAAAACCAAATAAGTGATTAAAGAACCTATTACTACTTGGGTTTCGGTTTCGCCATCAAATTTATGTTGTTTAGAAATATTCACGGCCAAATAGGTGCCGACAATTTGAATTGTTGAAAAAACCAGCAATCCTATCAACAAACGCATCGGAATAATTTTAATTCCGTAAACAGTTTCACCATTTAATAATAAGACTTTAATTTTATTTACGATAGCAACCGGCACACCCCACCATTCCAGCAACAGCAATAAGAACCAACTACCAATAATTGCATATAAAGAAAATTTCAAGAGTTTTAATTCAAAAAACTTATGTTTTTTAGCAATCAAAATACCCTTGAGCATCTTTTCTTGCATAAATAAAGAATTGCCAACATAGACAATTAACATGAAGAGCAATAATAAACCAATCGTTAGCAACGCACCCTGCGATAAGTATATTGCTAACTGCCGATATCCAACCAACTCTAATGTTATGACCACTATCGAAACAATTGCTAATAAGACTCGGTAAACATTCACCGCATGTTTGGGCCAGTGCGCAGTAATATGCCGAATAAATTTTAAACCTGGCAATAGCCATAAGCACCAAATAACCGAGATAGAAACCAGAGAAATAATAATGAAATTTACTATATCGCGCGAATCATTTTGTTTATGCTGTAACAATTGCCACATAGGCTCGCTGACAGTAAGCATATCGGATTGCGTAGCATTATAAATAATTTCTTTTAGATCTAAGATCAAATCGCTTGACTTGAATACAAATAAACGACAACCAGAAAGCTTGGTTACTTGAATTTGTTTTTTATCGCGAATATAAGCGGCATCTTCAGTATTATCACTTAAATTATCTGTGAGCCCATTATCTTTTTCAATGTCTGAAATTGCCTGCAATTGCGAATTAGCATTATCCACACAGCTTTGCGCATGATCATTTAAATCCTCTAATCCTTCTAACATGCGTTTTAAATTATTATAATCGACAGGTTTAGAATCCATCGCTTTGCGTATAGTACGCATGTAATTATTCGCAGCGTCTATGTCAAAATCAGCATAAGCAGTTGTAAGCAATATGCTGAATGCTATTGTTACTAGAAACTGCAGCAATTTGGACATTGTTTTGATCATAGGACTCCCGTGATTCAGATCCCGGGTCTTCGCCCGGGATGACAGGTGTGTCATTTTTCAGGTGTGTCATTTTTTTGGCATATATAAATCCGTTATCGTGCCATCTAAAATTTCTGCTGCCTGACAAAGTGTTTCTGACAAGGTCGGATGCGGGTGGATGGTTAAAGCTAAATCCTCAATATCACATCCCATCTCGATTGCTAAAGTAGCTTCCGCTATTAAATCACCTGCATTGGTACCAACTATACCTGCACCGATTATGCAATTTGTTTGCTTGTCAATTAAAACCTTGGTCAATCCCTCATCGCGGCCTAAGGACAATGAACGTCCACTAGCTAACCAAGGAAACACACCTTTAGAATAGGCTATGTTCTTATCTTTTGCCTCTTGTTCAGTAACTCCAACCCAGGCAACCTCTGGATCGGTGTAGGCAACTGAGGGGATGCACTTTGGTGCAAAATAATGTTTTTTGCCGGCAATCACTTCGGCAGCAACTTTACCCTCAGGCATGGCCTTATGTGCTAACATTGGATTACCCACCACATCGCCAATTGCAAAAATGTGCGGAATATTAGTGCGTTGCTGATTATCTACCGGAATAAATCCACGTTCATCTACCTGTACCCCAGCTTTATCAGCAGCAACGTCCTTGCCATTTGGAACGCGACCTACACAAGATAATATTTTATCAAATCTTACTGGAGTATTCGGAGCATCAGCGCCTTCAAAAGTTACGTACAAACCATCGCTTTTAGCTTCAACTTTAGTCACTTTAGTGCTAAGCATTATTTTATTAAAACGCTTTTGCATGCGTTTAAATAAAGGCGCACTTAAATCGTTGTCTACACCCAACAGAATCGTGTCCGTCAATTCTACCACTGTAACTTTGGAACCTAATGCATCATATACAGTACCCATCTCCATACCGATGATACCGCCACCGATGATTAACAGTTCTTGGGGTAAATCTTCAAGCAACAAAGCACCAGTTGAATCCATAATTCTAGGATCATCTGGTAAAAAAGGTAACCGCACAGGTCTAGAACCAACTGCAATAATTGCGGAATTAAATTTAACACGCACATTAGTACCATCTTGCATAACAACTTGCAGTTCATTTGCAGATACAAAACTCGCTTTACCATGTACTACTTCAATTTTTCGTTGTTTGGCTAAGGCGCTCAAACCACCAGTTAATTTTTTAATGGTTTTGCTTTCAATCCAAGCGCGTAATTTTTTTAGATCAATTTTTGGTGCGCCAAAACTTATGCCCATCTCTTGCGCCTCTTGCACCTCTGTTACAATCTTGGCCGCATGTAATGCAGCTTTAGATGGGATACAGCCAACATTTAAACAAACACCGCCTAAACTGTCGTAAAATTCAATCAAGGTTACCTTCTGTCCGAGATCAGCTGCACGAAATGCTGCAGTGTAACCACCAGGGCCAGAGCCAATGACTGCTACGTCGGTTACAATTTGTCCACTCATACTGAATTCCCCTTACAATAATAAGCGGCGAATATCCGCTAATAAATTAACCAAGAAACTTGTAAACCGTACTGCATCTGCGCCATCAATTACTCTATGATCATAAGAAAGAGAAAGCGGTAACATTAAACGTGGCTGAAATTTATTTTCTTCTGATGCATCTGCGATATACATTAATTTCATTTGTGATTTTGATACGCCTAGAATTGCAACTTCCGGCGCATTAATAATTGGAGTAAATGCTGTGCCACCAATCCCACCTAAACTCGAGATAGTAAAACAACCGCCTTGCATTTCTGCAGCGCTTAATTTACCTTCGCGCGCTTTTTTGCCAGTGGCAGCTAATTCAGCGGCTAATTCAAACAAACCTTTTTGATCTACATCCCTAAATACTGGTACGACTAAACCATTTGGAGTATCAACGGCCACACCTATATGAAAATATTTTTTCATAATTAATTCTTCACCATTAACGCTTAAAGAAGAATTAAATTTCGGGAATTGCTTAAGTCCAGCGACAATTGCTTTCATTAAGAACACTACCGGAGTTAATTTTACTCCTTGCTTTTCCGCCAATTCTTTTTGTGCTTGGCGAAATTGTTCTAACTCGGTGATATCTGCCTCATCAAACTGCGTTATATGCGGAATAGTCACCCAATTGCGATGTAAAAATGGACCGGATATTTTTTGCACGCGATTTAATGGTTGAATATCAAATGTTCCAAATTTGCTAAAATCAATTTCAGGAGCAGGAACTATCTTTAAACCACCAGTATTGCCACCATTGGTGAGAGTATGCTTCACAAAAGCTTTTATATCATTTTGTATAATGCGGTGTTTACGTCCAGTGCCAGTAACTTGATTTATATCCACGCCTAATTCACGTGCAAAACGTCGCACACCTGGCCCAGCATATGCTACTTGCTTACGTCGATCTATGCCACCTCTTCTTTCTACTGTGGTTTCGTGCGCATCAGGAAGATTTTGGCGGCGATCTGTTGTAGCTTGACGCCGTTCTACGCTAGGTGCAGTTTGCACCGCCGTTGATGGTGGCTGCACAGAAATTGCAGAAGAGCTCACGATAGTTGCAACCTTCGCACCAGTTTTAAGCTGATCACCTATTTTCACCAATACCTCTTGAATAGTACCGGCTAAGGGCGATGGCACATCCATAGATGCCTTATCACTTTCCAGTGTTAATAAAGTATCATCGACTGCAATTGTATCGCCAGGCTTGATATTTAATTCAATCACAGCTGCTGGTTTATCTGTGCCAATATCTGGCAAAACAATTTCTTTCACGGTCGCAGCAGAAGTTGTTGTCGGTTGTGTCGTTGGTGTTGTTGGTGTTGTTGGTGTTGTTGGTTGTGTTGTTGTTTTTGGTGCGCTGTTTTCTTGCGCAGTTTCCAACATCAACAATGGGGTGCCTTTACTAACCTTATCCCCAACCTTCACTAACAATTCTTTGAGTTTACCAGCTTTAGGCGATGGTATATCCATAGTGGCTTTGTCAGTTTCTAGCGTTAAAATGCCATCATCTGGCTTTAAAGTATCGCCGACTTTAACCGCAATTTCTATAATTTCGACATCAGCGTAATCACCGATATCCGGGACTAAAATTTTTTCTAACATGAGACTACTTCCCTAGTGGATTAGCTTTTTCAGGATCTAATTTATATTGTTTAATTGCCGTGGTTACAGTGGCTGCTGGAATTTGTCCTTCATCAGAGAGGGCTTTTAAGGCTGCGATAACAATATAATAACGATCAACTTCAAAGAAATTTCGTAACGCGGCACGCGAATCACTGCGTCCAAACCCATCAGTACCTAGCACAACATATCTTTGGGGTACAAATCTACGTACTTGTTCTGCATATGCTTTAACGTAATCAGTTGCAGCAATAACCGGTCCTGTTCCAGAACTTAAGCACTGGGTTATATAAGCAGTTTTAGGTTTTTCTTGTGGATGCATACGATTCCAACGCTCAACTTCTAGACCATCACGTCCTAATAAATTAAAACTCGTAGCACTCCAAACCTCAGCGCCAACAGCAAAATCTTTGGTTAATAATTCTGCGGCAGCAAGCACTTCACGCAAAATGGTACCTGATCCTAACAAACGCACTTGTAATTTATTTGCAGAGCTTGTTTGCAATTTATATAAGCCTTGCAAAATTCCATTGGCAACGCCAGGTGGCATCGGCGGATGACTATAATTTTCGTTCATTACAGTAATATAAAAATATACATCTTCTTGCTGCTCAATCATGCGCTTAAGGCCGGATTGAATAATGACTGCAAGCTCGTAATTGTAGGTTGGATCATAAGAAACACAATTTGGAATTAAACCAGCCATAATGTGGCTATGCCCATCTTCATGCTGTAAGCCTTCACCATTTAAAGTAGTGCGACCAGCAGTACCGCCAATTAAAAAACCACGCGCTCGCGAATCTCCCGCTGCCCATGCCAAATCGCCAATGCGTTGGAAACCAAACATGGAATAAAAAATATAAAATGGGATCATTGGTTGATTATGTGTACTATAACTAGTAGCTGCCGCTAACCAAGAACAAAATGCACCCGCTTCATTAATTCCTTCTTCTAAAATTTGGCCATCTTTAGTTTCTTTGTAAAACATTACTTGTTCTGCATCGACCGGGGTATACAATTGTCCTGCATGCGCATAAATACCTAGCTGACGGAACATACCTTCCATACCAAAAGTTCTAGCTTCATCAGGAATAATCGGCACAATGCGTTTACCAATATTTTTATCTTTACATAATTGCGTAATTATGCGCACAAAAGCCATCGTGGTAGAAATCTCTCGTTCCCCTGTGCCACTATAGAACGCGGCAAATTCTTCGCTATTGGGCACGGTGATCGCAACATTAGTACGACGACGTCGTTGAGGTAAATAGCCATTAAGATCTTGTCTTCTTTGCTGCAAATATTTTATTTCTGGACTATTGATTGCAGGTCGATAAAAAGGTACCAAGTCAATTTTATCATCGGGAATTGGTATATTAAAACGATCCCGAAAGGCTATTAATTGCTCACGCGCCATTTGTTTAGTATTATGCGCGGTATTCATACCTTCACCTGCGGTACCTAAGCCATAACCTTTAATTGATTTAATTAGAATAATTGTTGGTTGCCCTGTATGATTGATAGCTGCATGATAAGCAGCATATACTTTATGCGGATCATGTCCGCCACGTTGTAAATGCCATAGATCTGCATCACTTAAATTTGCAACCATTTGCTTAAGTTCCGGATACTTACCGAAGAAATGTTCCCGAATATATGCACCATCACGAGCAACATAATTTTGATATTCTCCATCCACTACCTCTTCCATGCGTTTACGCAGCAAGCCATGAGTATCTTGTTGTAAAAGTTCATCCCAAGACTCACCCCAAATTAATTTTATTACATTCCAACCAGCGCCATTAAATAACGCTTCTAATTCTTGAATAATTTTGCCATTGCCACGCACTGGGCCATCTAGACGTTGTAAATTACAATTGACTACGAAGATCAAGTTATCTAAATTTTCTCTACTAGCTACAGTAATTGCGCCTAGCGATTCTGGCTCATCCATTTCGCCATCACCACAAAAACACCAGACTTTTTGATCGGATGGTGGAGTAATTGCGCGCGCACTAAGATAGCGTTGCATGCGCGCTTGATATATCGCTTGAATTGGCCCTAAGCCCATAGACACCGTCGGAAATTGCCAATACTCTGGCATTAACCATGGGTGTGGATAAGAAGATAATCCATTATGTGAGACTTCTTGACGAAAATTATCCAATTGATCTGCTGTAAAACGACCTTCTAAAAAAGAACGGGAATAGATCCCTGGCGAGGCATGACCTTGAATAAAGATCATATCACCAGGATGATTTGCCGAAGCAGCGCGCCAAAAATGATTGAATCCTATTTCGTACAAAGTAGCTGCTGAAGCAAAAGTACCAATGTGCCCACCAAGTTCTAAATCTTTATTACTGGCACGAATAACCATTGCAACCGCATTCCAGCGAATTAATGCCGCAATTTTACGTTCAATTTCAAGATCACCTGGAAAAGATGCTTGTTGTTCAGGAAGAATGGTATTTACATATGGAGTATTAAGAACAGCGCCAGAAGGTTGCACACCTGCAGCTTGAGCTAAACGTTGTAATATATACTGCGCCCTTTCGTTTCCATCATTATCTTTGATCGCTTGTAAAGCATCGAGCCATTCTTGCGTTTCTATAGGATCGAGATCTTCTATAGAACTTAAGTTTGTCATAACTAAACCTTAAATACTAATTATTTACAAATAACAATAAGTATGCTTATTACCACCCAAGCGATAAAAGCTCTCGTCACCAAATTTTTATCATCATCTATAATGGACGCGTCTACTGATGCCTCGCCACAATCTTGTATTAACTGAGAACTTTGCATAGTAGGTATGCGCATACGCGTTAACCAACAATTAAATCCAGCTGTAAAATTACCAACCAATGCGTATATAAACCCAGTAATGCGCGCTGGGATCCAAGCAGCAAGAGCATGTAAAAAATTAAACGCCTTATATACTTCCTGGTTGTTGGTTACATTAGTTTTCTGCAAAGCAACAATGAACCAATACATTAATGCTCCTATTGGGCCTAGTAAAGCAAACCAGAATAGAATCCCGAAACTACTTTCATGTGCCACAATAAATTCAGATTCATTCCCCTCGATTTCGCGATTACCAAGAAAATATAATAATGGCAAAGTAACAAACAACAACTTACCAATGCCGCCAAACAATAACACAAGAATCAACTGTAGTAATAGTAGTGCCAGCACCAAAGGCGCAAATAACGCAGCTATGATTAAATATCCTTGTGTGACTCCGGTATTAGCTATTAAGCTCATTCCTTTGTCTACATAAACACTTAACCAATTTATCGAGCGCCATTGTAAAATGATTTTACCGCCAGGGATATATTGCACCCAGCGATCAATCATTACCGCTATCACAATTGCTATAGCCTTTAACTCTATCATTTTCGTCACCTCATATATATGCTTGCCACTATGTCAGTACACTGTGCTAAATTTAATCTGTATAACACTGTTACATGGATTGGCAATAATTTGGATACCAATAATAACGAAACAGACAGCAGACGGCTAGGTGGTACCTTCTTAATCATCGGCTGGGTCATTGCTTTAAGCCTTGTAGCCTTTTTAATCCATGAGAGTATGTATAGCACAAAGGCACCCAGTTTTAATGAGGTTAATGGCAATAAGCAAATTACTATTTACAAGGACTATGACTCCCATTATCGCATAGCTGGTACTATAAATGGGAAACCGGTGCAATTTCTAATCGACACCGGGGCGACCACTGTGGCAATCTCTGAAAGCCTTGCTAATAATGCTGGTTTAAAAAAGCACGGCGAGGTTAATACCAGCACAGCAAATGGCACCGGCGTGGGTTATTTAACCCACATAGATGATTTAACAATCGATCATGTTGAAATAAAAAATATTGAAGCTGTAATCATTCCATCCATGGATATGAATGAAGCGTTGCTTGGCATGAATGTATTAGGGAAGTTTAATATACAACAAACAGCAACATCTCTAGTATTAACAATACCGAGTGGCAATTGACATTTCAACTATTGAGTTACAATCTTAAATATTGTCACATACTTACTTTTATTACCATACATAATAAATTTTGGTATTTTTAAATCTGGCTGCTGCACTTTTGGTTGATCTATAAAATGCGGTTGCCCCCAAGCTTCCTGCAATTTTCCATTATTATTATACAAAGTAAGCTGTGCACTTCCGATATGATCATCGGCTGCGAAAGGTAAGCTTGCTTGTTCTATTAAAGACAAAATTAACATCACACCTTGATTCGGTAGAATATCTCCTTGCCACAAAGTTATATTCGACATATTCTTAAAATCTTTTGATAACCAATGCAATGGAAATTCTGGGATCCTGGTTAATACTGGGACAGCTTTGGTTGGATATGAGCTAATACTAAAATAAACTTTATCGCCATTCTTTTCGGCAGTTTGCAGTACAGAAATTTTACCTAACTTCACTGTAACATGCACTGTATGCGCTGTAGCACCGAAACTAACTAATAAACTACATACCGCAATTAAAATTGAGCAAAATTTATTCTTGAACATTGAGCACCTCCATGTGCAACGGATTTGCCGAGAGTAGGAATCGAACCCACGACCATTTCATTACGAATGAACTGCTCTACCATCTGAGCTATCCCGGCGTTCCCAAAATTATATTAGTGAACACATGCAGTAGCAACAGTACCGTATGTTGTCGCATCATACAAAGTTCTACAGCTACTTGGAACAAACTTACTATTTCCCTCGTATGCGCAACCCCATGTTACACCACTAGTGGTGTAAACCCCTGTAAAGTAAATATCTACAGTATCAGTTGATAAAGTACCTTGACCAGTAGTATTGCCACAAATCACTATAGCCATAGTGGTAGGAGGTGTTTGACCGCCCGTGGTAAATTCAACATTATTAATCGAAGCACTTAATTGCGTTGGGTCTTCGGCGCCAAGAGTAGTAAGAGTTCCAGCCGTATCTGCAGGATTTATATCTGTAAAAGAGCCATTTTCTTCAGCATCTTCTCCAACTGCCGATTTCAAAGTTTCAGCAGCAGCTATCATAGCTGATACTTTTGCACGAATTACATAATCGCCATAAGCAGGTATCGCCACCGCCGCCACAATACCTAAAATTGCAATAACAATCATTAATTCGATCAGGGAAAAAGCTTGTTGCTTAATATGTGCATATACTGCCATTTTTTTGTTCCATCCAAATTTAAGTTCTATACCTAATACATTGCAAAAATCATGCCATATATCTATAAAAGACCTAAGGTCTTGATTTATATGAGTAATTCTTCAGCACTGTCTAAAAATTATAGGTCAAGATTAGTAAAAATGACAATTTTAGGGATTGTTAATACCAAATTTTCGTAAAATAATATAGCTAACTAATGTGAAAATACTATACTTATATACATGACAATATTATTAAGCGGACTTGCTAAAAAAATAGTAAATAATGGTCTTTTGGAAGAAGAACAAGCCTTAGACCTTATCGAAGATGCTCAGCTTAAAAGAACTAGTTTTGTTCGTTTCTTGGTTGGGCAAAAAATAATTCCCGCGCATATTATCGCCCAAATCGCCTCAACCGAATTTGGTATCCCATATTTAGATCTGAATAGTTTTGATATGGACTTTATCCCTAAAATAAACATTAAATCTGATGCAGTGGATTCTGGCTTTGCAGTACCAATCCTGCAACGCGGTAAAAAACTCTTCGTTGCTATTTCTGATCCTTCAAATTTACAAGTACTTGATGAAATCAAATTCCAAACTGGCACCAACCCCGAACCTATTATCGTTGAAGATGATAAGTTAATTGCCATTGCCTCAAATGCTGCAGCGCAAGGCGAACTAAGCAATTTCGAGGATATTGATGATGCAGCTTTAGAATCATTGGATATCTCCAGTGGTGATGCAGAACTTAATCGAGACGACGATACTGCCGGCAGTGATGACGCTCCTATTGTGCGCTTTGTTAACAAAATGTTACTTGATGCGATCAATACCGGAGTATCAGACATTCACTTTGAGCCTTACGAAAAATTTTATCGTGTACGCTTTCGCTTGGATGGTGTGTTGCGCGAACATGCTAAACCACCTGTTAATCTAGCTAATCGTCTCGCCACCCGCTTAAAAGTTATGGCTCAACTAGATATTGCTGAGCGCCGTTTACCACAAGACGGGCGCTTTAAAATGCGCTTAACCAAACAACGCTACATAGACTTCCGCGTAAGCTCTTGCCCGACGTTATATGGAGAAAAAGTAGTAATGCGGATCTTGGATCCAACTAGCGCACAGATTGGTATTGACAGTTTGGGTTATGAATCATTTCAAAAAGACCTTTTCTTGCGCAACATTTTGAAGGCACAAGGCATGGTGCTGGCTACTGGCCCAACAGGTAGCGGTAAAACTGTGTCTCTCTATACAGGATTAAATATTTTAAATACCACTGATCACAATATATCAACTGTAGAAGATCCAGTTGAAATTAACATGCCTGGTATTAATCAAGTTAACGTTAACGTTAAAGCAGGTTTAAACTTCTCAAATGCATTACGCGCATTCTTGCGACAAGACCCTGACATTATCATGGTAGGTGAGATTCGTGATCTGGAAACAGCAGAAATCGCAATTAAAGCAGCACAAACAGGACACATGGTTTTATCAACTCTGCACACTAATACGGCTGCAGAAACCTTAGCGCGTTTGGTTAGTATGGGCGTACCAGGATTTAATATTGCCACCTCGATTTCCTTAATTATTGCACAACGTTTATGCAGAATTCTTTGCCCAAAATGTAAACGCAAATTAGAAGTCCCTAAGCCTGCCCTGTTACAATTAGGTTTTAGTGAAGAAGAAATAGATAGTGGTGAATTAACTATATATGAAGCTGTTGGTTGCAATAGCTGTCAAGAAGGTTACAAGGGACGCATAGGTATTTTTGAAACCATGGAAGTATCAAAAACTATTGGTCAAATTATTATGGATGGCGGTAATGCTATAGATATAGCCAAACAATCCATTAAAGAAGGCAATTGGACTCTAAGAGAAGCAGGCCTGAATAAAATCCGTAACGGCCAAACAACCATCGATGAAGTTGTAAGAGCTACTAAGGATTAATTGCTTATGGCACAAACAACATCAAAAGAAAGATTAACTGGTAAGTTTAATTTTAAATATACAGCTAGAGGCCCCAAAAACAAAGCCGTTAAAGGAGAAATTCTAGCTGAAAATAAAACTTCTGCACAATCTGCCCTTAGAAAACAAGGTTTACGTAACATTAAATTATCGTTAGTCAAACCACCTGGATTTTTAACCAAATTCTTATCCAGAAAGAAAATCAAATCCATAGATATTACTGTGTTTACTCGGCAGATGGCAACCATGCAAACTGCAGGTATTCCTTTAGTGCAAGCTTTAAAAGTTGTGATCGATAGTTCCACCAAACCAACCGTCATACAGTTAATTTCTCGCGTCAAAGACGAAGTGGAATCTGGTGGATCATTTTCCGAATGCTTGCGCTATCATCCTCAAGAATTTGATGAATTATTTTGTAACCTAGTTGAAGCTGGTGAAAGCTCTGGTAACTTAGATATCATGTTGCAACGTATAGCAACATATCGAGAAAAATCCGAATCCTTGAAACGTAAATTAAAAAAAGCCATGTATTATCCGGTCGCGGTATTATTCGTGGCGTTTATTGTTACCACAATTTTGTTAGTAAAAGTTGTTCCAACTTTTAAACAAATGTTTGAAGGCTTCGGCGCCAAATTACCAGCATATACGCAATTTGTTTTGAACATTTCAGATGCAGTACAACATAATGGTCTTAAATGTCTTGGCTTTATAGGCATTTCGTTTTGGGCTTGTAGAAAATTATATGCAACCAATCCTAAGTTTAAAAATTTCATACAACGCTCTTCGCTGAAAGTTCCAATCTTTGGTGTTATTCTACAAAAAGCAGCAGTAGCTCGCTTTGCACGCACATTGGCAACAACTTTCTCTGCTGGCGTACCTTTGCCAGAGTCTTTGACGCTAGTAGCGAAATCCAGTGGTAACATTGTTTATTATAATGCTATAATGCATATAAGAGATGGAGTCTCTGTGGGACAACGTATTAATGCTTCAATGGCTGAATCCAAAGTTTTTCCAGCGATGGTAGTCCAAATGGTTGCCATCGGCGAGGAAACCGGTTCCTTAGATGCAATGCTTGTGAAAGTTGCTACTATTTATGAGGAAGAAGTTGATCTTGCAGTTGATAGTATGTCCACATTATTAGAACCGCTCATTATGTTATTCTTGGGCGTGGTTGTTGGTGGTCTGGTTATTGCGATGTACCTGCCTATATTTAAACTTGGATCGGTATTTTAAAATCATGCATGATATTATTTCGCTACTACGTACTAACACAGGAGTTTTTTTAACTGTTATAGGGTTTTTTGCTTTAATGTTCGGTAGTTTTCTCAATGTTGTTATCGCAAGATTACCTATCATACTAAAGCAAAAATGGCGTCAAGATTGTTATGAATTCTTGGAACTTAATAACACGCCTGAACAAAATACTAGAATAAAAATCAGTTTATTATTTCCACGTTCTTACTGTCCCAAATGCAAAACTACTTTACGCGCGATAGATAATGTCCCAGTGTTAAGCTTCATTTTCTTAGGCGGCAAATGCCATTTTTGTAAGACGCCTATTTCTTGGCAATATCCATTTGTAGAATTATGCACAGCAATTTTATGCGTGTTTGTAGCTTATAAATTTGGTTTTAGTTGGCAAACCTTAGCTGGTTGCCTCTTAACTTGCATTTTGATGGCACAATCTGGAATTGATTGTAAAGAAAAAATGATCCCTGATGAAATTACTTTACCAGCTTTATGGATCGGGATCCTAATCAATTATTTTGCGATATTTTGTGATCTACCAACAGCTGTGCTCGGCGCTGTAAGTGGTTATATTATCTTATGGTTAATATATTGGATCTTTTATTTTATCACTGGCAAGGAAGGTATGGGCTATGGCGATTTTAAATTATTCGCCATGCTTGGTGCTTGGCTTGGCTGGACAATGTTGCCGCTGATTATTTTATTATCTTCCACTATCGGTGCTTTATCTGGCGCTATGCTGTTATTATTTGGCAAATATGATCGGAATAGTCGCATACCATTTGGTCCATTTTTAGCCATTGCTGCGTGGATTGCATTGTGTTGGGGATCACAAATTAATACCTGGTATTTAACTTACGCGGGACTGTAGCATGATAGTTGGACTTACAGGTGGTATTGGTGCTGGTAAAACTACTGTTTTAGCAATGTTCCAAGCTTTAGGAGTGCCAACATATAATGCCGATACCATTGCTAAAGATATTATGGATTCAAACCCAGCTGTTACCAAAGCAGTACAAAAAAAATTTCCATCCGTTATAGATAAACAAAAGATTGATCGTAAAAAAATCCGCCAAATAATTTTCAATTCTGTTGAAGATAAAAAATGGCTAGAAGATTTATTACATCCTTTAGTTAAACAAGAAATCAAAAATATTGCGCAACAGCACACCCATGACTATTGCGTAGTAGAAATTCCTTTATTATTCGAAGCGAACATGACATCCTATGTTGACAAAGTGCTAACCATTGATACCCCACATGAATTACAACTGCAGCGCAGCATGCAACGCGACGCAGCGGCAGCCGAAGAAATTGCCCCCATAATTGCCAGCCAAATAACTAGAGAGTTTAGATTATCCAATAGTGATGATGTGATCACCAATGATGATGACTTACAGCTTTTGCAGTCTGTTGTTATGCAACTACATAAAAAATATCGAGGCTACGCCAATTAGCTGTGCACTGTGCTAAAATAATAGTTTAGTGACTCTTATTCTTAAGGATGCAAATGAACGTTTTGTACGAATTCCCCCTCAACGAGCGTATGCGGAATTTCATGCGTCTAGAAAATTGCTTTGCTCAAATACAACATTTTGCAAACCATACCACCTCCTGGGAAAGCCAAACAACTTTGCTGGCGCTAATTGAAATTCTAAATATTATTGAACGCAATGATATTCGCAATGAAGTATGCAAAGAGCTGGAACGTCATATGGCCACGCTTCGTACCTATAGTGATACACCTGGGGTTAACGCTATTACTTTAAATAAAACTCTTAACGAATTAGAATTTCACTTAGATGCAGTGCTTAGTACAGCAGCCAAGATGTCGCGGGTTGTACGCGAAGATGAATTATTAAATTCCGTACGGCAAAGAGTTGCTTTAGCAGCAACGGTAAATAGTTTTGATATCCCAGGTTTTTATTATTGGCTACATCAACCAAGTACCGATAGACAACAACAAATTACTCAATGGTTGAGTGACTCATTACCAATAATAAATGGCATAACAATAATTAATCGTTTATTGCGCGAAAGTACAATCTTCGAACAGCAAACTGCTGACTCAGGATTTTATCAAAAAACCTTAAATCCACAACTAGCATGTCAAATGGTGCGCATAGAACTGCCAGCAGAAGTTGGATTTTTTCCAGAAACTAGCGGTAGCAAACATCGAGTAAATATACGCTTTTTATCCTATGAAACAGCGAATAAACGTCCAACACAGATCATAGGAAATATAGATTTTGCAATTAGTTGTTGTGCAATTTAATTAGAAATAAGGATTGGATATATGAAGGAATTTACTGTCAAAAAAATTCAAGCCACATTACAATTACTTGAAGAATTACAAGTCTTTGTTCCAGCTAATGCCAAGGAAGATCACCCTTTAAATGTTGCGATAGCTGCTCTACAAGCACGTATCGATACATTTGTGCAGAATGACCCAGATAATAATTTTAACGTATTAATCGCTATTACTCATGATCTACGGCAGCTATTCAAGCTTGAGCAATCATCAGCAAAGATAATAAAAATTTTAAGCGAATTGCATATTTTAACTGATACTATGGCTGACGATTTACAACCAGCGATTGTTCCCAGATTGATAAATCACGAACAGCAATTTAATATAGATCGAAAAAAACCTTTAGCTGACTGTTTAGTATCTCTCGATGCTTCGTTGCTCTCCTTGCAAAGACTTAAAAATGAAACACAAAATTTGCTTAAAATAAGAGCATTACAAGATAAATACAAATTAGAATTACAGGACATTTGGCTGGCAGTAAGACAAGTTAATTTACTACGAGATTTTAAAGAACAATATTTAGAATTTAAAAAACTGAGCCATGGCACCCACGAACAGAAAGTCCCACAGCTAGCAGTTGCCCGCGCTAAGATTACAGAGATAGATGATTATGATGTACAGGCAAGCAAGATTCACGAGCTGGAGCAAAAGAGTGAATCTCCCAACCCAGCCAATAGCCGACGCCGCGCCGGTTCTTGGTTTTTTGAGTACAAATCAGAGCCTAAACCTCGAGCACGCACCTTAAGTTTTACTGGATTTTTTGAGCATTCCAAAGAATCAGAGTTAGCGATACTGCAAGCTAAAAAAATGCAATTATACAAAGAGTTGATCGAACCATTTGCTCTAATGTCGGTACTTTTAGATGGAGAAATTGTCCCAGATCGCACACCTAATGCTTCACCAACTTTTCGCTAGACTGAAGCATAAATGTCCTAACCAAATAATTCGGCAGTAAAAGCGCGAACTAAATCCCAAGTACGTGCGTCAGCGTCTCTATCATACATTAATCCTGCTTCTATATCATGCGCTTTAGGATTAGTAAAAGCATGGTAAGCTTTACCAAACACGTGTGATTGCCAATCCGCTTTACAGCGATCCATCTCTGCATGAAAATCAGTTAGTGTTTGCGGCGTCACACTCTTATCATGATAACCGTGCAATGCTAATACTTTAGCAGTTATACTTGTATCATTATTCGCTGGTGGGTTGAGTAAGCCATGCACACTGATTACCCCGCTAAGCTTAGCACCAGAACGCGCAAGATCTAAGACGCATAAACCACCAAAGCAAAAGCCTATCGCTATAATCTTATCAGTTTGTACATTTTCAAATTCCTGCGCACAAGCTATTGCAGCATTTAAACGCGATACTATACATGGCCGATTTTCTAAAACTTCACCGATCAATTTTTGATTAACGCCTTTATCAGTATCACTACCGCGTTTGCCCTTACCAAATAGATCAACTGCGAAACCAAAATAGCCTAATTTAGCAAAATATTTGGCTTTTTCTTGCGCAAATTCTACACAACCGCGCCAATCATGAACGACTAATACAATAGGTTGCTTAGCATGCGCTTGCATACGCGCCATAAAACCCTGCATGTGAAAATTACCATCACTATAGTCAACGAACTTGCTATCATCCATGGAAGATCTCTCCATTAAATCTATTTGTGCGCTTTGCGTTTGGCTACACTTTTTTTCAATAAGTCACTGAAGTCTAACACCTTGTCGCTTGCGCTGCCAGCAGTAGCGGAGGTTTTTTTGCCTTTGGAAACTTTGGCCTTACCAACAACTTTGCCTTTTTTGATATCACTGTTGATCAAAGTTAATAACAGCTCCTTGTTATTATCATGAAATTTCTTGGGATCCCATTTGTTGGTCATATTTTTCACTAACTGTTGTGCTAATTCTAATTCGCGCGCTTGAATTTTTATTTTAGTTGCTGGTAAAGGATTTTGTGCAACGTAATCTTTTATGTCATGCATTTCTTTGGCATAACGTAAAATAATCATACTCAAATAATCTTGCTGCGGTAAAATTGCCGCAATATGTTCACGAGTTTTAATCACAACCTTTGCAATACCAACCATTTTTGCACGTTGCAATATATCATGTAATAAAACATAGCCTTTGAAACCAGATTCACCTGGCATTAAATAATATGGCTTTGCAAAATAAATAGGATTAATTTGTGCAAATGGCACGAATTCTTCTATTTCTACGGTCTCATAATTCTCTGCTGCTGTGCGTTCCAACATTTTTTGATCAACTACTACATATTTACCCTTTTCAAATTCATATGCATGTTCAATATCTTCCCAAGACACTTCTTTACCATTTTCATTGACACGTTGATTATGAATTCTGCCGTGCGTTTTCTTATCTAACAAATGCAAATGCATTTCAGCGCTAGGTTTTTCCGCACTATATAGATATACTGGGATATTAACCAGTCCGAATGAAATGGTTCCTTTCCAAATAGCATGTTGTGGCATGTAACTCACCTCTTAAATTAAGCTTAGCAAATTTTTTAAACATTACCTAAATAAGTGCATGTAAACTAAAAAATACTATAATTATTGTAATATTTTACAGTCATGAGTCGCTATCATCCCAGCCAAGCCAGCTGCAAACCGCCGGGATCTAGTGCAATAAGGATCAATACAATGATGCTAAGATTTCTGTTAGTATTTCTATTCGTAGTAATTCTAGTTTTAATTTTAATAGCAAGCGTCAGAATTGGCCGCACTTTTGGACGCTACCAAATGCATAAAAATCCTAAACATAAACTTGAGGTGATCACGGTTGCAGAAAGCTCAGTGTTTGGCTTGTTAGCCCTCTTAATTGCTTTTACCTTTTCTGGATCTTATCAACGTTTTGAAACCCGAAAATTACATTTAGTAGAAGAAGCTATTGCCTTTGACACTGCATATAAACATATTGATTTAGTTGCAGGAAAATATCAGCCTATTTTACGTGCTGCAATAAAACAATATTTTGATGCTCATCTTAGAGCTTTTGCAAATGTGCCTAATTTAAATATAATTCATCAAGACATACTATTGGCTCAAAGCCTCGAGGAAAAAGTGTGGCAAACTACAGTGTTAGCCTGCGAAGCAACGTCCAATCAAAGCTTAGCGCAATCGGCGCTGGATGCAATTGACAATATGTTTCAAGTAGCTTACATGGGACAAAAATTAACACGCATCCACCCACCAGCCATTATATTCTGGTTAATGCTAGGCTTGGCAGTGTTAGGCGCGTTTTTAATTGGTTATGATACTGCAGAAAATAAGCAAAAAAGGCATATTCATACTATTTGCTATATTATTTTGACATCGGTGACGATTTATACGATCATGAATCTCGAATTCCCGCGCGTCGGTTTTATTCAAATGGGCTTTTTTGATCAAATGTTAGTTGATGTAAGACATAATATGGATCACCAAGTTTCGTGAACAAGTCACTCTTAGCTTTACAAAAATCACTCCACTCTGAGATCAATGCCGCTCGCCTACGAATCGTGCTTGCATCTTCATCCCCACGCCGTCGCGAAGCTTTGGCTGCTATGCTGGGCGGAGAAGAGTATTTTGATATAGTGGTTTCTGCTTTTGAAGAGTTATTACCACATTCTGATTTTGCCAGTGCTATAGACTATTGCTTGGCCACTGCTAGAGGCAAAGCAATAGATGTGTGCGCTAAACTGGCGCAAGAACAGCGTAAAACCCTGGTCATTGCTGCAGACACAGTGGTTGCCTTACATGATCATATTTTAGAAAAACCTGCATCAACTGTAGATGCAACGCGCATGTTGCGCATGTTGAGCGGCACAGAACATGCGATTCATACCTGTGTCCTTGTGTATGAACTCCCTACAGCCAAGGAAGCTTTTGCTTTTACCACCACCACACTAATCAAGTTTGCACAACTCACGGATGAGGATATTGCTGCTTATATAGCAACCGGCGAAGCCATGGATAAGGCTGGAGCATATGCTATTCAAGGCACTGGCAGATTGCTGGTGGAATCCATCGATGGCAATTTTTTCAACGCGGTTGGTTTTCCTGCAAGAGAGTTTGCACTGCCATTTGCGAACATGTTAGAAGAAATTTTATCTCTCAATTAAAATTCGATCTAAGGCTATACTTTTATATGGTTATTCTTTTTCTGTAAATAGTAATTAAACTAACAATGACAGGGGATCAAAATGCCAGCAATAACCACAGCCATCTATAACAACCTTCGCAGCTTTTTATTTTCCCAAATTTACCGTGCGCCTTTTATTTTCCATCCATCCACCCGCAACTTCATCGGGGTGCAACAATTAACGCGCTTATTGCCACATTATCATGAGATTTGTCATCATCGTATGTTTGATTTTGCAGGTAATTTATATACTGTGCCGTTGAATGGGGTTATAGAACAGGGAAAATTTGAAGCAATTTTAATAAGCGATGAGCAACTATTTTATGATACAAATAAAATATATATTATATGCGTTGGTGGCAATACTACTTGTTATCAAGTGTTAATACCGGAAATGCTAGATATCTATTACAAGCAGAGTGCACAGGTACGTCTAATAGGTTTTAATCCGCCTGGCGTAGGTTTAAGTCCTGGCTCGACAGAAGATCAAAATAAATATTGCGCTGCGCTTAAATCAATTATTGATAATCTGTTGGAAAATAAGATAGCTGCTAAAAATATTATGGTAGTTGGACATTCACTTGGTGCCTGTATTGCTGCCCGGATAGTTGCTGAATATCATAAGCAAGGTTTAGGTATTTATCTGTTTGTAGATCGCACGATGACATCGGTAGGCGCTGCTGCAGGTGCCAAAATACGCAGACTATTGCCTCTTGCATTTCGTTATTTGCTCGGTGCTTTTTTTTATTATGTAACTGAAATGCTAGTAAAATTATTAAACCTAGATTTAAATGTCGTAGCTGATGTTGAAACAATTCATAACAATAAACCAGGCGCCGTAAAGGGCATGATGGCACACGAAGATGAATTGATGGAAGGTTGTTGTTTATCACTTGGTCTGCCAAAAACAATTCTACCTTATTTTAAGAAATTTAAATTGAGAGCTGAAGAGAGAATTAGAAAATCGCATAGCAAAGTTAGAATCGATTTAATTCATGATGCAGGACATGAAACCGCAGATGAATATTTGCATAGCTGTATTAGGGAAATGACAGCAAGACTAAGGGCCTGAACTTTAATTACAAAACCTGGCTTCCTTACAGGCCGCCTACCTTGATTTCCCTGGCGTCCCCAGCGGGGTTCGAACCCGCGTTGCTGCCGTGAGAGGGCAACGTCCTAGGCCACTAGACGATGGGGACATAATGAATCAATAGGATAACGTTTTTAGGATTTTTTACAAGTCCCCTAAAATCTCTTCGCGCATTACATTGCATACCTTGTGCATTATATGAATATTATGGATCGATGCTAAGGCACTGTAATTAGGCGATTTAGATTTAATCAAAAAATGTAAATAAGCGCGTGAATAATTTTTACAAGTATAGCATTGGCAATCTTCTAAGATTGGAGCATTATCGGTAGCAAAATGTTTTTTAGTAATATCGATCCTGCCATTGTTATGCTCACTTACGAACTCGATCCAATTATTTTTACGAACAATATAGCCGTGATATAAAGCACCATGGCGTGCATTTCTAGTTGGCGCCACACAATCAAACATATCCACACCATGCCGTACGACATCGATTAAATTACTTGGCTGCAAACCAACACCCATAGTATAACGTGGTTTTGATTTAGGAATTAAATGCATTATCCAATTTAAAACTTCATGAGTTTTATCCATATCATAACCAATAGTCTCGCCACCAATGGCAACACCATCTAAATCTTGCGCTACAACAAATTCGGTGCTTGCAATTCTTAAGTCTTTAAATAAGCCACCTTGAATGATGCCAAATAATGCTTGTTTATAACCATGCGCTGAGTACACATTTGTTTTATGAAAGGCAATTGATTCTTGCAACCATCGATGGGTGCGCTCTAAAGCGGTATGCACAATACTTTGATCTTCAACGTTAGGCGTACATTGGTCAAAAGCCATAATAATATCTGCACCAATTATTTTTTGCGCTTGAATAGAGGATACTGGATTAAGCACTATCACTTTGCCAGTTACTGGGTGTTTAAACTTTGCGCCTTGCTCATCAATTTTACAAATTTGCGAGTTTTTAGATAAACTAAAAACTTGGAAGCCGCCACTATCAGTAAGCATTGGGCCATGCCAGGACATAAATTTATGCATGCCACCTACTTGCTGCAAAATATCCATACCTGGATCACATAACATATGGTAAGTATTACCACCTAAAATAATTTGTGAACCACAATCCACTAGTTCCTGGATATTTACCGAATTTACCGCGGCTTTTGTCCCCACTGGCATAAAAGTAGGTGTTAAAAATTCACCGTGCGGAGTGCTAATTTTTAACACTCGAGCTGCGGTGTGTTTATGTTCTTTAATTACTTCTACTGTAAATTCGTTGTTATTGCTCACTTGAGTTCCTATGCTTTGCAAGATCATATTCTAATATTGCTATCGGTTTTTGTGGATTTAATAAATTTTCTTTTCTAGGCTTCATATTCTAAATATTGGCCAACATTTACAATATCATAATTTGAGTCATTTAGATATGTGGCAATACACTAAGATTCTTCTTCTAGTTCTCGCACTTGCGCGGCAGTTAAAACCCCAAACACATCTCCAACTTTGGCTTGAGATAGGTTGAAATTTGGGGTGGTAACGCTAATGCCTCCGCGCATTAAAGTTCTAATAGATTCCATATCAAAATGCGAACCACCAAACAAATGGAAACTCGCATGCAAACCGCTTATATTCGCAAAGGTTGAATTTCTACGCACGACATTTGCAAATTGTTTATAAATATACGCCGTTATCAGTACTGCGCGTTTATCTTGAGTCAAACCCATTGCGCCAATCTCACCAATTTGTAAACCATGATATAAAATGGGAGACTCCTCGGTGAGACCTTCTAGCTCATTGCTGCGCAGATAAATTTTTAGACTTGAAGCTAGATCAGGATTGATTGGTGGTTCTTCCAAGCCAATGAAATTATTAACAAATGAGCCTTTTATTGGATTAACTGCAATATAATCTCCGGTTACGAGTGTGCTAAGATTACTTACTTGATCAAAACTTAATCTTGGTTTCACGATCCAAAATTGACTATCCTTACCTAAATATTTCATAGCTTGTCTGGTAATGCGTGCCGATATAATTATTCTATTAGACGCTTGATCATATTCTATTGCTTTTATTATTCCGACTTCTACACCACGAAATCGTATGTGAGATTGATCAGGAATTAAATCATCGCCATCTTTGAAACTAATTTTGATGATCGGACCAAGATTTTTATACCAAGTATATGTTAAAGCTGCACCAACAACTATAATAGATAAACATACTATCCAAATAATTAATGTAACAATTATCTTTGTCATTTATGTTTTCCCTTATACTGCAAGCTTAAAATTGCTGAAGCTAACATGGTGCACACTACTACTCCAGCAAATAAATAACTGGCAATATCTGCATTTACAGTTGCAAATGAACCGAATTTTACTAATGCCACCATTATAGCCACAAGAAAAACATCTAACATCGACCAGCGACCTATGAAATCTACTAACATTAGAAGACTAGCACGCTCTGCTACTGCGATATTCAAAATTCTACTAACAATAATAAAAAATAAAGATATTAATTTAAAAATTGGGATTATGATGCTAGCCATTAATACGATTGTTGCGGTAATCCATTCGCCACCATCATAGAGTGTTTTCACGCCATCCCAAACTGTGGCTTGTTTATATAAACCGGAATAACGCATGGTCATAAAGGGGTATAAATTTGCTGGCACGTACAAAACCATCGCAGCGAGCGTAAATGCCAACGCACGATACAGGTTATGTTGGTTAGGTCTTAGGTCATGCTGATGCATCGCAATATCCCTATCAATGTATATTTATTTTAGTCAATCATCTAAGAACGTACAAACCAATTTTGCCCCCATGTATTGTCGATTAAATTACTTAACGTGCATCTATACTAGGGGCTGTTGACATTTCTACTATCTCGGTCAAAAATCGTCGATCTTCTGTGCTTCGCTGCTCACATACTAGCTATGTATGCTGCGCTGCGATGCTCGAAAATCAACGATTTTGTCTCGGGTAGCGAAATGTCAACAGCCCCTAGCTAGACTTGGCAATCCATGCTAAATTTTAAACAAGTTAAAAAAGGAGTTCGCAAATGCAAGATTCAAAAAGAGGTTCCTGGTACACTCTTACCTGGGGTGTAGCAAACACAGCTTTTGCTTACCTAGTCGTAGGCAAGACACAAGAAAACTCTAATGAAGTAGACACTAAAGCAAAAACTAGCTGCGACAGCCTTCAAGATTTAGGCTATGTAATGGTGAGCAACCCTCGAGAACAAAACTTTGCACAAGATCTCAGACCACCAATGCCTTACACCGTACCAGATAAAATTAAACTTATGCATCTAGAAGCCAAGCGACCAAACTTGTTAGTGCTAGCTACTGCTAATAAGAGCGCACCTTTGATTAGAAATCAAGCTAATCATAATCAACCATGGATCTCTAAACACGTTCCCAAACCAAAACACGTAAAAGCAAATAGACGCCGCATATTGAGTAATGGCTAAACATTACTTTACGCAGACATTGCCTACAAATGGCATAGTTGTCCAAAGACGGTTAGGCGCTGTACTTTTGCTGTAAGATAAGGTTTATCTCGAGCACATTCACAAACTGTTCGCCCGCTAAACCAGCAAGCGGCATTTCCGCGTGCTGTAATAATATTTGCCGGATCTCATTGTGCACATCTTCCGGCTTACGATTAATTTGTTTAGCGCGCGCGTTTGCAACACGATCTAATTGAAACATTGCGTTTTGCAAAGTGATATGTGGATCAAGACCAGAGGCACTAGTAGTAACCAGATCACCCGGCACGTTTTGTAATTTAACATCTGGATGTTCTTGCCGCCACATATCAAAGAAAATTGCTTGGATATCAGAACCACTAGCCAATGGAAATTTACCGAGATTATTGTGGGAAAAATCTCTAAAGAATGGTACTGCTAGATCCGCACCTTTGGCATTTTTCACCAAGTCCGGATGTTTTTTCGCCCAATCATCTACTAAGGCCGCATTTTTTGGATCCGCACTAACCCATGCTTGCGCTAATGAAGTATGCAACGTTGCCCATTGTTCTACTATATAAGGCTTACCTTGAAATTTATCTTGTCGAAACCATTTTTCCACATCTGGTCCTACTGCTTTGCCATTAGTATCTGTAGCAACAGTAGCAATAGATCGTGCCACACGATCACGCAATGCATAATTAGAAGCTGCTAATGCTGATGAAGTAGAGGCTGCGGCATTATATGATGCTGCAGATGGGCGTGGTTGAAAATATTCATCTTTAGTAAAAGGTTGAGCAATTAGTTTTGAGCCGATGGGGTTTCTATTTGCATCAAGTATAATACTGCCATTAGCTTGGAAAGGAAATAATGTTTGGCCAACCACCCATAAAGTTGCTGGATAAATGCCACATACTATTACCACTAAAATCACTAGTAAAAATAAACTTTTTGAAAAATAATGTGCCATATATCCCTCAGCTCACCATGTTTAGAGTTACCATTATCATATCAATCGCTTTTATCCCGATGAATGGTAAAATTACTCCACCTAAACCCCAAATCAAAAGATTTCTGCGCAACAACGCATCAGCTCCTAAGGCATGATAACGGATACCTTTTAAAGCTACTGGAATTAATGCAGGAATAATAAGAGCATTAAAAATAATAGCGGATAATATAGCTGAAGTTGGCGAATGTAAATGCATAATATCAATTGCCCCCAACCATGGTAAAGTATTGGCAAACATTGCAGGAATGATCGCGAAATATTTGGCCACATCATTTCCAATAGAAAAAGTAGTTAAAGAACCACGTGTAATTAACAGTTGTTTACCAATTTCTACAACTTCAATTAATTTCGTCGGATTGCTATCCAGATCAACCATATTTGCTGCTTCTTTGGCTGCTTCAGTACCAGCATTCATCGCTATTGCCACATCTGCTTGTGCCAATGCCGGCGCATCATTGGTGCCGTCGCCCATCATGGCTACCAATTTACCTTCAGCTTGTTCTCTTCTTATGTATGCGAGTTTTTTCTCTGGCGTAACTTCGGCAAGATAATCATCAACTCCAGCTTGCGCAGCAATTGCTGCTGCTGTACGTGGATTATCACCAGTGATCATAATAGTGCGCAAGCCCATTCTTCTAAGACGCATGAAACGTTCATGAATTAAAGGTTTCAAGATATCTTCTAAAGAGATCACCCCAACAATTTTTGATCCATCTGCTACTACAATTGGTGTTGCGCCTTTAGTTGCAATATGATCCACTACATGTTCTAATTCCGCAGGCACAGCACCGCCAAGTTCTTTGACATAAATTTTAATAGCATCTGGCGCACCTTTGCGAATGTGTCGACCATCTGGGAAATCAATGCCACTCATACGAGATTGCGCAGTAAAAGGTTTGAAAATTACATTTTCAACGACATGTACAGTTTCACCACTTAGTTTTTCATATAATTTTAAAATACTCTTTCCTTCCGGCGTGTTATCAGCGATTGAAGCTAAGGCCGCAATTCTAGCTACATCTTGCTCCGTATAATTGCCTATTGGGATACATTGCGTAGCATTGCGATTACCTAAGGTTATTGTGCCTGTTTTATCCAGCAATACTATATCCACATCACCGGCTAATTCTACAGCTTTACCACTATGTGCAATAATATTGGCTTGTAAAGCACGATCCATACCTGCAATTCCGATTGCAGCTAACAAAGCACCAATTGTAGTTGGAATTAAGCATACTAAAAGTGCGACTAAGGTTGGGACATCAGTGCCTAAACATTGTAAAGGTTCATCTAAGGCCAAATAGCTAGTCATGTAAAGCTCGGTGTTATATGAAGCAAACCATAATGGCACAACAACAATTAAAAATATTAAGGTGAAAGCGGACAAAACTAAAGACAATGCAATTTCATTTGGTGATCGTTGTCTTATAGCTCCTTCTACTAAAGCAATCATGCGATCAAGAAATGAATCGCCCTTGCTACCGGTAATATTAACTACAATGCGATCAGATAAAACACGTGTGCCGCCAGTAACACCGGAACGATCCCCTCCTGCTTCGCGAATTACCGGAGCTGATTCACCAGTAATCGCTGATTCATCAATATAAGCGATGCCTTCTATAATTTCACCATCACCTGGAATAGTCTGATTTGCTTGCACTACGACTTTATCACCGCGTTTTAACTCTGCTGAAGAAACTTCTTCCATGCTTCCGCCGCTGCGCATTCTATAGGCCACTGTGTCCTTACGTGTATGCCTTAATGACTCAGCTTGGGCCCTCCCGCGCGCCTCGGCCAAGGCAGTAGCAAAATTTGCAAATATAATGGTAATAAATAACCAGACATCTAAAGCAATTAAATATGATAAGGGCGCTTGAGATTTTGCACCGTTATACACAATATTGAGAATAAATATCAAAGTGAGGATTGCGCCTACTTCCACAACAAACATAACCGGATTACGCCATTGAATATCAGGTCTTAACATTACCAGTGATTGCATAAAAGCAGTAGTAGCGATTTTTTTATCAAATAATGATCTGCTTGTAAGGCGTCGCATAGAGTTTACTGATTCCATTTCTAATTCCTTCTAACCTCCGAACGGGATGGGTCCAAGATGTTCTGCCAAAGGTCCTAGTACTACTACAGGCAAAAATAACAAAGCGCCGACAATTGCTAAACTTCCAAATAGTAGGCATGCAAATGTAAAAGTATCTACGCGTAAGGTGCCCATACCAAAGGGGCTAGATTTTTTCGCACCAAGAAATGCTGCCATTGCTAAGGGAGCGAAAATCGGTAGAAAACGACTGAAAATCATTACCAAACCGGTAGCAATGTCCCAAGCAATGGCCTCTGGCGCAGGATTAGGATTATTATAAAAACCATAAGTTACTCCCAAGCCATCAAATGCTGAACCATTATTCGCAGATGCCGAAGAAACCTGATACAACATTTGTGATAATCCATGTGCTCCGGGATTAGAAATTGCATTTATACCCCAATCAGTTGCAGCAAAAATTCCAAATGGTATTAATATCATCAAGGGATGTACCAACAAAGCTATAATTGCTAGTTTTACTTCACGCCCACCAATTTTTTTGCCTAAATATTCTGGAGTTCTACCAACCATCATACCGGCAAGGAAAATACCAATGATAATGTAAAATAGCATGTTAATCATGCCAACACCTTTACCACCAAAGAAACAATTCATCCACATACCAACAAATGGTGCAAGAGCTGCAAGCGGGTTTAGACTATCTGCTTCAGCATTGACCGCACCGCATGTTACATCGGTAGTTAGTGCTGCAAAAGTTGACCCTGCTGATGTTCCAAAACGTATTTCTTTACCTTCGAGATTTCCAAGATGTTGATCAACTGGTAAACTTGGTACCGCTGGAGCCGCAAAGTTCTTTTTAAATTTCATATCCGGGCTTAGTAGAACATAATTTTTTTCCGGGTGTGCAGTAAACGCAGGATTTGGCTGCAAAGTATCAAAATAAATTGTCCAAACTATAGTAGCAGCCATGCAAAATATCATCACAGCAAAAATTACTATACTGTGCCGTATTTGCTTTAACATGCGCCCGTACATAAACACTAAAGCAAACGGAAAAATCATCATAGCTAAAGTATTAAAAAAGTTCGATATAGCGGTAGGATTTTCAAAAGGATGAGCGGAATTCATGCCATAAAAACCACCACCATTAGTGCCAAGCATTTTCATCGCTTCAAATGCTGCAACTGGTCCCACAACAATAGTTTGTGCTGCAGCACCAGGTTCAAGTGGAGTAACTTGTATAGAACTTGCATATGTCATCGGACTGCCCTGTTGCAAAAATATTAAGGCAAACACAAAAGCAACTGGAACAAATAAATATATTACTACACGCCAAATATCCACGAAAAAATTACCCATGTGAGGATCAGATCTTAAAGCGCGAATAATTGCAGTTAAGGCGCTCAACCCTATAGCGGCAGAAATAAAAAGATTGGTAATTCCAAAAAATATTTGCGAAAAATTTGATAGATGTTGATCGCCAGAATAATGCTGCAGATCAGTATTTGTCATGAAAGATGCGATGCTATTAAAAATAGTAGTTGGAGAAAGTAAAGTTTTGTGATCTGGATTTAAAGGCATTAAAGGTTGCAAAGATAAAACCAAATAGCCCAACACAAATAAAAAAGTATTAAAGACAATTAAGGAAGTGGCATATTGTTGCCAATTTTGCGGACCAGAATTTAATTTATTTTCTATGCTGGCAAAAACTGGCCATGGATTATATTTACCATCCATGATCCATGTGGCATAGATACTCAAAGGTATTGCAACTAACGTAGCTGTTGCCAACAAAGCCAAGGGCAATAACCAAATTTGAGTGTCCACAATAATCTCCCTATGCTAAAACCACTCCGGACGCACTAAAGTGACAATTAAATAAATGAAGAGGAAGCATACAATCACTGCTGTCAAATAGATCATTTTGCGTACAACTCCCTAGATTTTTTCACAAGCAAGAATAAACAAATAACATAACAGCATTGCCAAAATGCCTAAGAAAAACATCGCTGGTAACCACAAGTAGAGATTCATCCTTGATTTTCCTGTAAGCTAGAGTTAGAATCGCGCAACAAAGCTTGATATTAATACTTAATATAGGATATAAAGTCTCAATAGGCCAAAAGCTTTACAAATTATGAAGTTTCTAGCAACATGCTTAGGCAGATAAATAACAAGGATTAAGTACGGCCAACCCATTAACGAGAGATTTAAAATGCCCAAAGCAGCACCCTATATCAAATATAGCCATACACGATTAGCCGCTTTAAAAGCTGCTCGCAAGGACGATAAAACAGCTAATTTTACCAGAACCAAACGTAATTTATATCAATATGAGCTGCTTTTTAATGTTGATCTGTATGTTATGTTAGAAGATGTTGCGCTACAAGCAGGACGCAACTTAAAGATCTGTGATGCTGGCTGCGGTGAAGCTATCGCAATGGATGAAATTTTAAGCGGCGGTCTTGCAAAATATGTAAAAACTATCACTGGTATTTCCAAGCATTTGTACGAAAATATATATAAGCTTGTGCAAAGACATGGTTCTAGATTTAACTGTTTTCATGGTGATGTTTGCGATGTACTGCGAGGTGAAAAATTGCGTTTTAATGTAATTTTTGATCTATGGGGGCCATTTTTATATAAGATACAAAAACTCGAAGTTATGCAAGCATACTACGATGCATTAGAGATGAATGGCATAGCTTTAATCTATATTGGCTGCAATAATCATGAATTTAAATTTTCTTCGAAAGTCGAACCTAAAATCATCGATAGTAGCAAACCACAACTAAGGCCACGTAGCTTTAGAGAATTTTTACTCTGTAATTACCCAGCACATTTTGCGGACATAAGTCCTGAAGTTATTTGCATGCGCAAAATCACCGTGCGTTTCCCCTTGGCAAGATCAGAGATTACTTATCGTTATGCAGAATTTTGCGCAGTTAATAAACGAGCTGCTGCATTATCTACAGCTAAACAAGAAAGCACTTCTTCAGGCATCCATAAACAAGTAGTTATTCAAATTGATAGTAATAAAAGTAAAAGATTGCGTTTGATCTAGAAACTATTTATTTTGTCACATGGGTAACAGTTATCGTTGACTCTACTTTTTTCACGCCATAAACAGAGCCTGCTATGCTTTGAGCAACATCTGCCTGTTCAGGTGTTGATGCAGTTCCTGATAAATAAACAACTCCATCTTGGACGCTTACCGACACACCAGATGCAGCTGTTTGTTTATTAGCGCTTAAGGCATCAATGATGTCGTTATACACATCAGTGTCATTCACTTTTGTCTCTTGATCTGGGCTAACGCTTGTAGTCGTTGTAGGCGCTGGGTTCTGGTTTGAGGTTGAGTTCTGAGCTGGAGTTGAATTTTGGTTTGTTGTCCATGAGTTTGGGTTGTTGGGATTGGAGTTTGGAGTCAAGGTTTGATTTGTATTTGAGTTTTGATTCGGTGTTTGATTTGGTGTTTTATCAGTTGTTTGAATGGTTGTCGTTTGCACAGTCGTAGTTGTGTCTGCGAAAAGCGGAAAGCTTAACACTGTGGTTACTAGGGTTATAGGCGCATATCTTTTTACAAAATCCATACGAACTTCCATGATAGCCTTTCATAAAATCGATATCGGCGGGTTGTAAAATTTCTGGACTGATTATGTGTACAGTAGAGAACAAATTACATTACGCATCAAGAATCGCGCCAAATCATCAAATAAAAAGCTTTATGCCGTAAATCTGAGCCAGCTTGTATCGTTCAAAAGTAATCGCTTATCAACTTATTCTGCACTAACATATCTTCTTCAAGCAAAATTATAATGCACCCAATATTCGTTCATTTTAGGAAAATTTCGGCATATTTTTTCTCTAATATAACAACTTCTTCAGGATTTAAGTCTTTAAATTCATTTGTAAGAGCTCTTTTAGAAAATTTCCCATTACCTTTCCGAAGGAAGGTTATAAGCAATTCAACAAATCGTTCTGGCATATCTATATAATTTATAATAAATTGCTTCATCGCATCATGTTTTTGTAGATATTCTATTTCTTCTGGCAAGGTTTCTTCTATGGTTTCTTTTGTACACTCATATAGAAATTCAGCTTGTGGAGTGGCATCAAAATAGCTATAAAAGTCCTTTGTGTCATTCAGTACTTCAACATTATTTTTATCTGTTGGTCGCCACTCAATAAGATCATATACAGAACCAGAGTATTTTTCTAATACTTGTTTATAGTCATCTAATCTCTTTAAAATAACTGCTGAGATAGGAAACACCAAGCCTTTAGGAACATAATTCTTTTCTGCAAAAACATGATGTATTAGATACCTATGTATTCTTCCATTCCCATCTTCTAGCGGGTGAATAAAGACAAATCCAAATGCTACTACAGCTGCAGCCAAAACTGGATCAAAATCACTTTTACTTAGCAGCAAGTTCGTTTTAAATAGCGCATCCATTAAATCATAAACATCTTCCCATTTTGCAGAAATATGCTGCGGTATAGGTTGCTGAGAATCGCGATCATGCTCGCCAATAAAACCACCTTCATTACGATAGCCATAATGCGTGAATCTGAAATCGTTAATTACAATCTCCTGTAAACGTAAAATTTCTTCATGCGTGAGAGGATATTGCCCAGCTTGACCAATTGCCCTTCCCCAACGTTCAGCTCGATTTTGTGGTGGATGTTCGCCTTCAATAGCATAAGAGGCCTTGGAATCTTGTAACAACAAGAATGCTGCTGCTCTTGCCAAAACATCAGAATGTATTTTGCTAGTGAGTACTGTAATCTTAGTATTGACTACTGCAGCAATTAAACTGTCTATTTTTTTTGTTCTGTATATTGTAGGGCAAAATCCTGGTACACCTGGTAAGTTATTACGTACTCTATGTCTTTTAGAAATTTGAATAGATCCAGCATATTGCAACTTAGGATCTATAACATCTACCAAACCTAATGGTTTTGAATCTGGTATTGCTAAAACCTTCTCCATAAGCCATTCATATAAAAACCATACTCTTCGGACATAACTACTAGTAGGCTCATTAGCAATGATATTAATAATTTCTTGGTCGTCAATAACTTTAAATAACGCTTTGAGCACCGATAAATTAACTCCTTCGTATTTCAGCGCAAAGGTCAATTGAGCCAATAAAGTATTTGCCGGCAGATATCGTGATCCAAAGACTATCCATTCCCCCTTTTTATATCTACGATTTTTAGAACTAATAGCAGCAATACGATAAGGTATAGGAACCTTTAATTTAAAGGTATGAATAATGGATGAGTATCCAGCAAGGGTCATCCCTTGCTCTGGGAGGTACTTTTCGTGAAAAACGATAATTTTTTGTGCAAAATCATACATAATTTAATAAAAATATGAAAAACGGTAATATTAGATACTATATCAGATATTTCCATGAAAAACATTAATTTTACATGAAAAACACTAATGAAATCACCTTGGTCGTGAAAAACATTAATTTATAAAAATAGCTGGGTTGATTATGACGCACGCTAAGTCATTGATTCCATTGGCGTCCCCAAGGGGGTTCGAACCCCTGTTACCGCCTATGCAAGTTTCCTTGCGCAAAATGGTGCCGACTTGCTAACTATTTCCAAATTGCTGGGGCACGCCGACACACGCGTAACATCAAGACACTATGCACATTTGTGCGATCGCACTTTAGCAAATGCTGTTAACAATTTATTACCTAATTTTATTTCTAAGGAACCGCAATTAGATCTAATAAATACAGCTACTACAGTTTGATGGTTGAATTTCGCCATAAGAATAGTATAATCCACTGCTATTCGTTAAAGGAATAGTTAATGGCCTCTGCTCATATACAAGATCTAATTCAATTAGTTGAAAGATTAATAAAATTACCTACTGAATCTGAATGGTTTGAATTTAAACTTAACAATGCCGATCCTAATGAAATCGGCAGGCTAATTTCTGCACTATCAAATACTGTTGCCATTCTAAATAAACGTACAGCATATGTAATATGGGGTATAGAAGATGCCTCACACAACATTGTTGGCACTAACTTCTCACCTTCAACTGCTAAAGAGGGCGGGGAAGAGCTTGAAAATTGGTTAACACGCTTAATACAACCTAGAGTTAATATTCAATTTCACGAAATATCGATCAATGGAATGCCTGTAGTGATTTTAGATATTGATAGGGCTTCACACTACCCCACTAGCTTTAAAGGTGAAAAATACATACGCATTGGATCGTATATAAAAAGCCTAAAAGATTACCCTGAAAAAGAAAAACTGCTTTGGCAAGTTTTTGATAGCTCAAGGTTTGAAAGAAATGTAGCAGCAAAAAACCTAACTGCCGAAGCTGTTTTAAATATTTTAGATTACCCGTCTTATTTTTATTTGCTTAAGCATCCTTTGCCAGAAAATAGAGATAAAATTCTTGAAGTGCTTGTTGCTGATGCAATGATAGAACAAGCTGACAATGGCAATTGGAATATTTTAAATTTGGCGGCAATACTTTTTTGCAGACAACTTAACGACTTCAAACATCTGAAACGTAAAACCATCCGCGTAATCCAATATTCTGAAAATAACCGAATTACCACTCAACGAGAGTTAGAGTTTGCAACTGGATATGCCTTAAGTATTGAAGAAGTAATTAAATTTATTAGCTCCATTCTTCCAGCTAATGAAATAATAGGCCCAGCATTACGTAAAAATGTTACCATGTATCCGTTGCTTGCAATACGAGAATTGGTTGTTAACGCCATTATACATCAAGACTTCCTTATTAGCGGTGCAGCACCAATGATAGAAATATTCCAAGATCGCATAGAAATCACTAATCCTGGAAAACCACTAACAGATACAATGCGCTTATTGGACAATCCTCCTAGATCTAGAAATGAAGATTTAGCATCTTTCATGCGTAGAATAGATTTATGTGAAGAGCGAGGCAGCGGTGTTGATAAAGTAGTAGAGCAAACCGAATTGTATCAACTTCCAGCGCCAATATTTGCAACAATAAATGACAATACCCGCGTAGTATTGCAGGCACACAAACCTCTGAAGAAAATGACCAAAGAGGATCGTATCGGTACATGCTATTTGCATGCATGTCTAAAGTACGTCGACAATGACCATATGACCAATACGACCCTAAGGGCGAGATTTGGCATTGAACCCAAGAATAGTGCGGATGCTTCTCGCATCATCAAAAGTACCCTGGAAGCAGGTCTAATTCGCATCCATGATACTGCAAACACAAGGAAAGCAGCAAAGTATGTTCCTTTTTGGGCGTAGTACATTATCACTTTATATTTGATGGATATTTGATGATTTTGGCTTTTCTGAACTTAGGTGCATAGGCTTCAATTTATAACTTATTGATATATATAGATTTTCAATCTTACTCGGGATTATTTATATTTGATGGATATTTGATGATTTGGGCTGGTGTATATACGACAAATACAAACGTTACAAGGCTTTAAGTCTCAAAGTTTCCGCTACATATTTTTTTGAAAGTTTTTTGAAAGTCACTTGACATATAACGATGGCTTGGGTATGATCCAATCATTATAAAAATAACTACTCAGGGGTCGCTATGTGTAAATCGTTTGTTGCATTCCTATTTTTTTGTTCACTTGCTATTTTTCTTCCAGTAGCTTTTGCTTCTACTGATTACAAGTGTGTAAGCGATTGTACCCAACAAGGTTATTTAAACTCATTTTGTCAATCTAAATGTTCATACGACACCACAACAGAACAACCAACAAGATCGATCAATTTTTTAAATGCTAATACGGCGAATCCTGATTTCTCGCATATGGCAGATTCGCTAAAAAATTATTATGAACCTGCAATGCTAGAAAATGAAAGTCGTAAGGCTGTGGCTGAAGCTATTCAAAAAGAAATAGAGAATAAATATTTACAGCAAGAAAAAGAAGCTGAGATCAGATATATCCAACTACAAACCCAGATCCTACAAGAGCAAATTAGGATCATGAATAAAAGCACTGAATCTCGATGAGAAAAAACTAATAACTTTGCTAATATCCATTACTATTTTTTGCAGCCCAGTTTAAATCAGAAAAGCTGTGTTAATCTGATGGTACCAACCGCGGTAAATATACCATGCGCGGATAACCAAAGTAGTGTTTCTAGAATGCTGGCCGTTCTGAATTAGTTATAATTCTCATGAAACATATACAACACCCTTACATTAGCTATTTATGCAGGCATCGTGTAGGAGTACCTATATTCAGCATAATCACCATACTAACTATATTTACAACTTTTTGTTTTCTTAGCATTGTACGATCAGTTTAAATTCATCTTCATATTCTTCCCAACCTTTATTCAAAGATGAGGAAGAAAATTCGCATAACAATCTCATTTGAATGGGAGCATCATGATTCACTTGCACGACATTAATCTGAATGCCAATAAATCCAGGCTCATCTTTCATTTTAGTAATAACTTTTGCAAAATAAGCCGGTACGTATCCGATTAATGTTGGCGGATCATCAGTTCTTAAACAGAGGGCGCATGCATCTTTTGTATTTTGAAAGTCTTGCATTAGAAAAAGAAGGTCGCCAATCTTTAAATTATTCACTTTATCTTTGGCCTCATCAGGCATATGACTGAGTCCATTCACAAAGAACTTGAATGCATAAATACCATTTACGTTTTTTTCTGGAACCGGAATAATCCTGAAAAAATCGGTTTCTTTTTCTCCCCCGCTAATAGCTAATGCATCCATTTCATCCATTGACACATCGTGAATATTGCCCATCCAACGAGTATAATTAGAGTAATCTGGTCTTGATTTAGACATTAATCTATTTTTAAACAATGAAAATAATTCAGGTGAACTATAAACACGATCGTGTTCGTTCATATTTGGCAATGCCGAGAAGGAAGGAATATTTTTGACGCCCTTAGTATAGCGAAATTCATACCCACCATGGGTGCGTGATAACTGCCCGATGACATGCCACCCCCTGGTATTTTGATCTTGCCATGCAAGATAGATATTTTCAGTCATCTTGAATTTCCTTTAAACGCTCAGTATTTTCATTTAGCATAGCAATTGCAAAATTTATTGAAACAGTAGATATAATCTGATCTGGAACTCTATCAAAAATACATTTGATCTTTTGCTGATCTTTCATAATGTTTACTATCTTCCCAATCCAGAACTTTGTTACTTCTGGATTACGTTTTTTACAAGCTCTTACCAACTCCTCTGTGCTCAGCATTTTACCATTCTCGTCATGGATAGGTGTCATAGCCTTACATATGCCTGAACATTATACCCCTGATCTTTTGTTATCATTCTTTTCATTCTGCTTTCATCGCTTTCATTACGACCTAATGACGAAGCATGGTCAAAAGTAGGAGCTAATATATTGCCATTATCAACTTTTGTAATAATAGCCCAATTCTCATCATGCCGATCTGTATTGCCAACCCAAGCATCAAAACATAAATATCCGATAAATAAGTCACTGCCCTCCACAATAATATACTGCTGATCTAAGGTCTTAAAGGGCGGATGGACGTTATTTTTTTGTAACGCATTTAAAACCCCATCAATTGTATATGTAGGATTTTTAAATTTCTTCCTTTTATCAAAATCAAACCCTTCGATCAGTTGATTTCCTGGTATTAACGCGTCTCTTTCTTCAAGAAATTTTGGACATATCACGCAATATTGATTTCTTCCCAGTTTATCCTTCCCTAAATAACCAAAATCATAATCTGCGTGAGGTAAATCTATTAAATCCGCTAATTCACCTGTTACTTTTTCAGCCCAATTCTCGCCAGTTCCTGGCCGTCCTTCTTTAAATAATATGCGAAGTTCTTTTCCATCTAGCGTATAAGTAATCCATTCTTTTAATTTATTCCCCATGGATTCAACAGCGCCAGAAGAATCTACTTCACTAATATCATAGATAGGATACTTCCCTTGGTTACTCATACTCACCTAACTAAAAATTAATGCCATAAAAATCATAACCCAAATTTCATCTTAACACAGAGCCTTGCAGTAAGGCATTAGTTAACTAAATGTTTGAGTTAAATAATTATTTAATAAACCGCATATAACGGAAAATTTACGGAAATGGATACTAACTTGGTGACTGTGAACGCTAAGTCCTTGATTCCATTGGCGTCCCCAAGGGGATTCGAACCCCTGTTACCGCCGTGAAAGGGCGATGTCCTAGGCCTCTAGACGATGGGGACCGTCTTATTTATGATGTGGAGCTAAGCGGGATCGAACCGCTGACCTCTTGCATGCCATGCAAGCGCTCTCCCAGCTGAGCTATAGCCCCGAGCTGAGAGAGGCATATTAAGCCTGTTTGCAATGCATGTCAATGGGATATTTTTTATACGCGGGGTGCCCCATTTGACTGAGATATGACCAGCCTGTTGCCAGTAGGTCTGTAGGTTGGCATGCTATTCAACTCTACCCACCCCCTATACTTGTTGTGCCACTTATACCCATTTTATAAGCGGCACAACAGATTAAAAACTTGATTTATGGTTATTGGCAAAAGCAGGCTTTATCTCCTTCCTGGTTCAGCTGGTCTGGATATGCACTAAGCAAATATTTATAGCCATGGTTTCTGCCAATGGCATAAAATCAAATATGTATTCAGCAGAGTTAATTAGTGGAATAGTAACTTTAAAAGATTTGTTTTAATTCGATTTGCTAAGTATTAGGTGCGTTCTGCAAAATTAACAATCGCATCTTCATATAATCCTTCTTGTATCAGTTTGCCTAAATCAATTTTTATCTAGAGGCTGCAATAATTCCCACGGCGAATAATCAAGCACCACGCCCGCAGCGCGAGGATGGCCGCCCCCGCCTAAGCTGGTGGCAAGATCGGCCAAATTGACTGTCGGATCCTCATTCCTAAAACTGATTTTGTATTCTCCAAAACGATTTACATACCATAACAATATAAAATCAACTTTATGCAGCTTATATAAATGGGCTGAAAGTTCTGATACCAGTTTTTCCCCATGCACTTCCACGCAAATCACGCGATATTTATGTGTAGAGTTTGGTGGCGTAAAAATACAAAGTTTGGCATGCTGTGCTTGCTCTTGACACCACTTCTCATTCTCAGGAATTAATTTATTGCCATATGCAATTAAATCCTCTAATGCTTTTGGTTCTAAATATTTAGCAAACGCCCGAAAATCTGGTTGTGGATAACGAGCAATTAATGCATAGTATACTGGTTCGCTAAGATCTTTATATTGCCAACGCCAGAGATCTCGATCTTGAATTAATTCGAAAAATTGCGGCGCTGGATTCTCCAGACCATTAAAATAATACCAACTTAATACTGCACCAGAATAATTCATATCAAAAATGCAACCAGCTTCCCCGGCTAAACTCTTCATCGCACTCTCGTGATGATCTAAAATCAAAACTTTACGCGCCAGGTGGCGAATGCGCTGCAATTGTTCTTTTTTAAATGAAGTATCGACTAATATTATGTTCTTATCGCGCAATTGTTCTTCCGCAGCAGGCTCAGCAAAAGTAATTTGATGCTCCATTGGAATATATTCGATCAGATCACCTCGTGCTAGCCATGCAGCTAAAGCTGCACCGGATCCATCCATGCAAGGATGATGAAATACTACTGCATCAACATCTAGTGGATCCAAGTACGCATGTGCAGCTTTGATTACCGATTCAATACTCATTTAATTGTTCCAAGCGCCGCTTCGATTCTATGTATCGCTCGATCTTTACCTACCAACTCCAAGGTTACATCAATGGAGGGTGAAGTAGTATTGCCCGTCACCGCTACGCGCAATGGCTGTGCTATTTTGCCCATGCCAATACCAGTTTGTGCTACCACATCGGCAATTAAAGTATGAATTGCTGGAGCATTCCAATCATTTAGATCTTGTAATTTTAACAATAGCAACTCGAGTGGCATTTTTACTTCAGGAATTAAATGCTTCTGCGCTGCTTCTGGATCAATGCTAATTGTATCGACATAATAGCAACGTGCTTTCTCAGCCATTTCCACTGTGGTTTTGACACGATCACATAAAGCTGTGACTACCTTTTCCGGCGCAGGACCTTGGGTATAATCTATACCTAAGCGTTCCATTTGCCATTCCAAATGTCTTGCAACCTCTTCGGGTGGCATGGTTTTCATATAATGCTGATTTAACCAATTTAATTTTTCAGGATTAAAAGCTGCCGCTGATTTACTTACATGATGTAAATCAAAATTATCGATCATCTCTTGCATGCTAAAAATTTCTTGATCACCATGCGACCAGCCCAAACGTACTAAGTAATTTAATAAAGCTTGCGATAAATATCCATCATCACGATATTGTAATACACTTACTGCACCATGCCTTTTAGATAAACGTTTCCCATCGCTACCTAGAATCATCGGGATATGCGCATATACTGGAATTGGCACCCCCAATGCGTGCAGAATATTTATTTGGCGAGGGGTGTTAGCAATGTGATCTTCTCCACGTATCACCGTGTCAACTTGCATATCGGCATCGTCTACTACCACGGTAAAATTGTAGGTAGGAGTACCATCTGTACGCACGATAATCAAATCATCAAGTTCACTATTATCAATTTCCACTCTACCCCGCACTAGATCATCAAACACTACCGTTCCGCTTTGTGGATTTTTGAAACGAATTACATGCGGTAGATTTGGATCAGCATGTGTTAAATTGCGACATAACCCATCATACCGTGGTTTTTCTTTATTTGCGCTTAACTGTTCGCGCAATTCTTCTAAACGTTCTTTGGAACAATAACAACGATATGCATGCCCTCGATCTAATAATTGCTGCGCTATTTCATTATAACGTTCAAAATGTTTAGTTTGATAAAAAGGTCCTTCATCATAATCTAAACCTAACCAACGCATACTTTCAAAAATTGCATCCACTGCTTCTTGGGTTGAACGCTCACGATCGGTGTCTTCAATACGCAAAATAAAAGTGCCTTCATGTCTTCTGGCATATAACCAACAATACAGCGCAGTGCGTGCGCTACCCACATGTAAATAACCTGTTGGACTGGGAGCAAATCTTGTGCGACAACCCATAATTAACCTCAAAATCATCATTTTCTGAAGGGGCTGCCAGTATAGCATATTAGAATTGACTTTTATTCACAAAAAGGTAAGAATACTCCGCTCATGGCTATGTAGCTCAGCTGGTTAGAGCGTGGCACTCATAATGCCGAGGTCGGTGGTTCGAGTCCACCCATAGCCACCAAAACAGCACTAAAAGCCAAAATTAAAATGCAGAATAGATATGTCCTTCAAGGTTCCTGGCAACCACTCCAGTTAGCTAAATCATTCGCCTTAGTTATCCTATGCCTATTACTATGGTTTTTACCAATCACCCATAATATTTGTGAACACTTGGATATCGAACTAGCATACGCCTTGAACCACAGTTTATTGTTTGGACGTGCTTGGCAATTGCTATGGGGTTACCTCAATCACCCCAATGAAAATTGGATGAACATAATTTTTATGTTCACAATAAACATGCTAGGTATTTTTACCATTCCTAAAAATCAACGTTTGCGTGCTATTGCTTTAGTAATTTATTGTTGGATAACTTTTCAAATATGTTTGCTTGTAACGCATAAGATCTTTGCTGACTGGATCGAAGTGCAACGTAATTCGCCAAGCTTAAGCATCGAGCCTTGGAATATATTGTCAGAATTGCTAAATATTCCAAATATTAAAGTTTATTCGCACAGTTCGTTTCCAGCTGGTCATGCATTGGTGCTAGTGTTCTGGTTAAAATTTATTGAATTATATGCTAACACTAAAGTACAAATTTTAGCTGCAATCACCGCAGTAATGTTAACGCTGCCACGTTTAATAAGTGGCGCACATTGGATCAGCGATATAATTTTTACCATTTGTTATTCTTTATTTTGGTTTCACCTCGTTGTTGGCACACCATTGTTTGCTTTAGCTATAAATTTTTTAGAACAATCAATAACAAATCCACGAAGAATTATTATAAAGGTGAGCAAATGAACTACGTATACATAAAAACCCACGGCTGCCAAATGAATGAATACGATTCTTCACGCATGTTGGATTTATTAAAATCTGCATTTGGCGTAGAAAGCGTGGATGATCCAGAACAGGCGGATCTAATCTTAATCAACACTTGTTCGATTCGTGAAAAAGCGCAAGAAAAAGTGTTTTCTGAATTAGGCCGCTGGCGCGCACTCAAAGAAAAACGTCCGGAAATAATTATCGGCGTAGCCGGCTGCGTGGCAAGCCAAGAAGGGCCTGCAATCCGCCAACGTGCACCATTCGTAGATTTAGTGTTTGGACCGCAAACCTTACATCGTTTGCCAGAGATGATAAAAGAATTAAAACGCACTAACAAACCAATTGTAGACGTAAGTTTTCCCGAGATTGAAAAATTTGATAATTTGCCAGCACCTATTGCTGAGGGGCCAACTGCTTACGTTTCAATTATGGAAGGCTGCAGTAAATATTGCAGTTATTGTATTGTGCCATATACGCGTGGTGAAGAAATTTCGCGCCCGTTTGATGATGTCTTACTGGAAGTCACACAGCTAATTGCCCAAGGTGTTAAAGAAGTCACTTTGCTTGGACAAAACGTCAATGCCTATCGCGGATTAAGACATAATAACGAACAAGCAGACTTAGCCTTGCTCATCACATATCTAGCAGAAATGGATGGTATCGAACGCCTACGTTTTACCACTTCGCATCCAATGGAGTTTTCTGATAGTTTGATCCAAGCCTATGCTCACACCCCTAAGCTTGCAAATCATTTACATTTACCAGTGCAAAGCGGTTCAGATCGAATATTAAATCGCATGAAACGCGGACACACTGCTTTAGAATATATTTCCAAGATTGAACGTTTGCGAGCAGTGCGACCTGACATTTGTATATCTTCTGACTTCATCATTGGTTTTCCCGGAGAAACCGATGATGACTTTGCAGCAACTTTAGAGTTAATCCAAGATGTAGGTTTTGATAATTCTTTTAGTTTTATTTACAGTCAACGCCCTGGCACACCTGCTAGCGATTACCCAGATGATGTGCCGCTAGCAGTTAAAAAACAACGCTTACAAATTCTCCAAGACCGCCTCAGCCAACAAGGCGGCGCTATCAGCCGCTTTATGCTGAACACCAAGCAACGGATCTTAATTACCGGTCCATCCAAACTTGATCCCAATATATTATGCGGCCGTACTGAAAATAATCGCGTCACGAATGTAGCAGCGGAGCCTTCTTTAATCGGTAAAATGGTCGATGTTATTATCACTGAGGTTAAGAGTAACAGCTTAGTTGGCGATTTAGCAGTTTAGCGTTATTCTTAACATGTGAAAGAGCAAAAATACACTTGTGACCTAACACTAACCCCATTTGATAATAAGCGGCTGCTTAGTCTTTGTGGCAGAGTAGATGAACACCTACGCCAGATCGAACAACGGCTGGGGGTTGATATCATAATTCGCGGTAATTTAATTCATATTTCTGGCTCGAAGAAAGCGTCGCTCACTGCAGCCGATATTCTGCAAGAATTGTATGACCAAACTGCTAAAGGTCACGAGATCGATCCTGATCAAGTTCATTTATTAATTCAAGAGGTAACAGCTAATATGGATACTATTGATACCCCGAAACTTAAACATGATGTGGACGCCATAAAAATAAAAACGCCACAACTCGTGATAACCCCGCGCACCAAGAATCAAAGTGATTACCTTAAGAACATTTTTAATTACCCGATTAATTTTGGTATTGGCCCTGCTGGTACAGGTAAAACCTACCTTGCTGTAGCCTGTGCAGTCGCAGCATTAGAGCAAAAGAAAATTCGTCGTATTATTCTTGTGCGTCCAGTTGTAGAAGCTGGTGAGCGTCTAGGCTTTTTACCCGGTGATCTAGCGCAAAAAATTGATCCATATTTAAGGCCTTTATATGATGCTTTTCATGATATGTATGATTTTGAAAAAGTGGCAAGATTACTGGAACAGCAAATTATTGAAATTGCGCCTTTAGCTTATATGCGCGGTCGTACTTTAAATGATGCGTTTATAATTTTGGATGAAAGTCAAAATACAACTATCGAGCAAATGAAAATGTTTTTAACAAGAATTGGTTTTAATTCTACGGTAGTAGTGACCGGCGATACCACACAAGTTGATTTGCCGCGCGAAAAACTATCCGGCTTAAAACATGCAGAAGTAATCCTCCAAAATATTCCTAACATTAGCTTTAATTATTTTGACACTAGAGACGTGGTACGCCACCCAGTGGTTAAAGATATTATCATTGCTTACGAACGTTTCGAATCTGGCCAAAAAGGAAATATACGGTGACTATAGAATTAGAATTGCAAATAGCCAGCAATGCACAAACTTTGCCGCATCCTTCACAATTTCGCGAGTGGGTGGGTGCAACTTTGGCTGATCGTATCGATGGTGCAGAATTGACCATACGCATAGTTGATGTTGATGAGATGACAGAGCTGAATGAGACATACCGAAAAAAACCAGGACCGACTAATGTGCTTTCTTTCCCTGCCGAAATAGACGAAGAATTTGAAATAGCGTTGCTTGGCGATATAATAATTTGTGCCGATGTTGTGCAACAAGAGGCAGCAGATGCTAATATAGATTTATTAGCACATTGGGCGCATATGGTTGTACATGGCACCTTGCATTTATTAGGCTATGACCATATACAAAAACAAGAAGCAGAATTAATGGAAGAAACCGAAACTGAAATTTTAACTAGTCTGGGTTATCCACCACCCTACGGAGATAAACAACCCCATGCGTGACATATCGTGGTGGTTCCGCATAAAAAGAATATTTGGCGGGACACCGAATGAAGTCGAAGATCTGATCAGCACTCTTAAAAATGCCAGTGAACGCGAAATAATAGAACCAAACACCTTCAGTATGCTTGAAGGAGTATTGAATGTACGTGAAACCAGAGCTAAAGATGTAATGGTACCACGATCTCAGATGATCACTATTGCTAAAGACATGCCACTTCAAGAAATTGTGCCCATAGTTACTAAATCTGGCCATTCTCGTTTTCCAGTAATTGGCGATAATAAAGACGAAGTAATAGGTATACTCTTAGCCAAAGATCTAATCGCGCATGGTTTTGGCACAGCACAAAAAACTTTTAATATTAGTTCCATGTTACGTCCAGCAATGTTTATCCCTGAAGGCAAACGCCTCAACGTTTTATTACAAGATTTTCGTGTTAATAATAATCATATGGCGATTGTGGTAGATGAATATGGCCGTATTACTGGGCTAATCAGTATTGAAGATGTGTTAGAACAAATCGTAGGTGAGATCGAAGACGAACACGACACTAATACCACACCTTCTATTAGTCCACAAACAGACGGGATCTATACCGTAAAAGCTCTAACTTCGCTTGAAGAATATAATGATTATTTTGAATCAGAATTAGCAGAAGAAGGTGTTGAAACCATCGGCGGTTTAGTAATGCGCACCTTAGGGCATTTGCCAAAACGCGGCGAAACCGTAAACATCGGACCCTTTCATTTTACTGTATTACGCGCAGATAATAGGCGAGTGTATTTGTTAAGCGTTAACACCAAGATCCAACATCATGAGAATCCTCCTCTCGAAGAATAACTGCGACCAAAAGCACATCCCTGGATAACACACTAATACTTCCGAGCATCACCCCTGATTCAAATATTCCACAATATCCCGATGCCCAGCATAAGCAGCATAACGCGCTGCAGTACCGCCTTTTAAGTTTTTAATATTAGGATTGGCGCCATGCTCAACTAAAAATTTAACTATCTCTAAATGTCCTGCATAAGATGCATACATCAAAGCAGTACTACCTGTACGATCAATATAATCCACATCGATATGTAATTCTTGCACTAAATGTTGCACTGCTTCTAAATTGCCATGCAAAGACGCTGTATGCAAAGCAGTAGTCATGCGCACCAAATTTTCTGACTGGACATTAGCTTGCAAATACTGCACCGATTTTTTCATCGAGAGTTTGTCGCAATCCAAACCACAAGCTTTAAATAATTTTTTAATTCTTTGTCCAGTTTTACTTGCGGTATCTTTAAGGAAAACTTTACAGTAATTTTCAAGAATAAAGATAAAATTTGGCTGCACTAGAATGGATAAAATCTTTTTTGCCCAAATAACATGTTGTTTGTAGCGGGCATTGCAACGCTGTATTAATATGCCGCCTAAAATAATTGCTTTGGATAATTGCCTGGTGGCATCAGCAGACTCAAAATCTTCAATCGCTTCTTCCAAAGCAGAATCTTTGTCCCATTCTACCCATGCATTATAAAATTGATAAATATTTTTTTGTAATAAACTTAAATCTCTGGCAGTGGTATGTAGCTGCGGATTATAGCTTAGCAAATATAACATCGCAGGCACGCTAGTTTCAACGTTTGCCCAAGAACAATTACCACTCACCTGATGTCTAGTCGGCAATGTAATCAAGGTTTTTAAAAGTAATTGCTGGGGTATTTCATTACGAATAAATTCTTCAGTTTTATGTTCATATAAAATTCTAGTAAAAAGCTCACGATTAGCTGTATATGGATTACCTATTTCAGAAACCAAAACAGTACTCACAATATCTTCGACTCCGCGATCACATTTAGCCCACAAATTACGGTATTTAATAAAAGTAATCGCATGACCGCGATACCCAACCGGCAAGAGTAACAATTCATTTTCTAAAATTGCATCAATTGCCGGCTGAAATGGCGAACGATCTTTATGTCGTCCAAATTCAGTTAAATGCGCAGCATTTTTTAAGGCCTGCATTACAGTTTGTAATTTGCCATCGAATTCCGCAAATTTATGTCCAGGAATACTATTGAGAAAATTATGTAAGGAGCGGCGAATTAAACCAGTTGTAAATTCTAGATTAAAACCTTCAAAACTTAAAGGAATGAATTCGCCTTTAGGACTGACAATATCTGCTTCGCCAATTAGCTCAAAGCGATGTCCCAATAATTTAGCGCTGATAAAATCTTGAGCAAATTTATAATTAGCATGATATTTTAAAAACAACTCTACTAAATCTAATTGTTCGCGTAAAATTGGATTGACTAAAATTGGTTGCCCATCGGCTGAATAATGATTAGGATTGGCTCCTGCTTCCAGTAAGAAAAAACACATTTCCATTTCATCGCGATCTGCCGCCCATTGTAATGCAGTGCGATTAATAAAATCACCTTGCTCTAAATTTGCACCAGCTGCAACTAAAGCATGCAAAGTTTTTATTTTGCGACAAATCACTGCTTGAATCAGCGGACATAGTCCAAAGCGATCAATTTCATTTAACTCTTGATTGCCTTGCACTGCAAGCATAGCATTTTCATCAGTGTCATAAATAATCGTTTCTGATAATGACATTAATTTTTAATTCCTATTACATAGGCCGCGGCGGACGGATCGTATAACGTGGAGTTGGTACCGGCTCTGGGGTAGGAGCTGGCTGGAACTCGGGATGCGGACGAGGGTCTAATTGTGGTTGCGCCTTATACTTCATTTTCTTTTCTAGCTCTTCACGAATTGCTTGCATTGATAGCGTCGTGCTTATACCAAATTTTGCTGCCATTCTTTGACTGTATTTTAAACGCAAGTTAGGATCATTAGATCTCTCTGCTGCTTCGCTTTCAGGTAACACGAGATTATCTGGCAACGCGCCATCCATATCTGGCAAGAGTGGGTGTTCTGCCAAGTTCGATCCACCACCAAGATTATTCTCCATACCAGGTTCGCGCAATTGATTGCGCAGCTTTTGCATTTTGCTAAGCGCTGTTACTTCGTGGCCTTGAGATTTTAGGGAAATTCTTTGATAAAATACTTCTTGATCGACTAGTTCTTTGAGATTTTTTTCTTCATCCTTAAGACCCATCAATTCATAATAATTCGGCACCCACCCACCTGCTCCTCCAGCGCCACCGGTACTACCAGTGCCGCCAGAAGTGCCGCCGTCGCCACCTGAACCTTCTTCGTCTTCGTGGCTTTGATCGTCCTTAAAGTCTTTAACCATTCTCGCCTACATAAATAAAGCTAATTTTCTTCGTGCTTTACTACGCAGTATGTCTCTTTGACTCTTAACACTACTAGGAAAGAAATGAGCAAACACACAGGGATACACAGTAAAGCTTTGCGGTAATCTTCCAATGTAAATTCATTACCAGCTTGTGTAATTATAACACCTGTAGCGACGTGATCTAAGATCCAGCCTATAAACCATTGAAAAAATGCCCCGCTGAAGGTGTTGAGCATGTTAATAAAGCCAATGGCGGTACCAGATATCTCAGGACGATTCTTTTCGCGCGTAACTACAAATGCTATCAAGAAGCCGCTAGAACAAAAACCTAATAAGAACATAGCGACACTTAAAGTAACAAACGAGAAGTCGGTACCATAAATTAGGATCATGGTGATGATAAATGTGGATACATTCGCAAAAATCATCGGTAAATTACGACGCCCAATATAATCTGAAATCCAACCATAAATTGGACCACCAAATACCCAACCTATGAACACCAAAGAAGATAAATAACCAGCATCTTCTTGACTAAAACCATGCGCTTCAACCAGGTAAGGAGTCCCCCACAAAGCGCCAAAAGCAATTGTAGGTACAAACATTAAACCAGCGTAAATAGCTGCATACCAATCTTGGCGGCACATTACCACCTCAGACAAACCCTGCATGATTGATACTGTCTTGGCAGGTTTATGTTTAGCTGTAGTCTTATGCTTGATCGGTGGGCGGTCGCGTACGACTAACCACAACAGCACAGCAATAATCAAGGAAATTATGGTGCTGCCAAATAACGTTTGCTGCCAACCAAAGTTATTTATAATTTTGCTAACCGAAGACAAGGCAAAAGCCGCGCCTAACATGCCAACTGCAACCATGATCCCCATAAATAAAGCGAAACGACGTGGCGGAAACCAAACGGAAGCAATTTTTGAGCACCCTACCACAGCAAAAGATGCGCCAAAGCCAATAAATAAGCGGCCAATACATGCAGCGAAAATTGTATCTGCAAAAGTAAATAGCATGGAACCTAATGCACAGCTTAAACCAGCAACGGATAATAAACGCCGCGGTCCAACTGTATCCATTAATAGCCCAGCTGGGATTTGCATAATGCCGTAGGACCACAAATAACAGGAAGATAAAATACCTAGATTAGAAGCAGATAAATTAAAAGCTTGGGATAGCTGTGGTTTCATACCACCTGGAGCTACATTTAATAAATTATCAAAGAAATAAAAAACTGTTGCCAGACTCCAAATTAGCACCCCGCGCCAAAAAAAGCTCGAGTGCTCCTTTGGTATCTCTACATTACCAACGCTTATGCTCATGTGTCAGTCCCCGAAATATAAATATTTTTAATAGCAAGTTACTCAGTCTGCCGCAGAACAAGCGCTAAGTAAAGTCATATAGACTGCGTTTTAATTTTTTTATGCCAAAATTTAGTTATTAAATTAAATTATGGTTTTTGTATGAGTGGTTCTGTGCCATATCTTTGTTGATAACGCTGCGCCAATTGCAAAGCGCGATCTCTGTAATCAGGCTCCATGCGATCTACCAACCTTGATAAAGTGGTTGGAGTAATATCATTATTATCTTCTAAAGCCATGCTAAGCCAACCATAAGCCTTTATATCGTTGCGCCTTACCCCACGCCCCTCAAAATACGCCATGCCTAATTGATACTGAGCTGGGCGATAACCTTGCTGTGCCGCTCTTGCAAACCAATTGGCTGCTTCGTGCGGATCAGGGAATGTGCCTTGACCTTCGAGAATTGCTAATCCTAGACAATATTGACCATAAGGATAGCCAGCTGCTGCAGCATCAGCATACCAACGAAGCGCCTGATCATAATTAGCAGGCATTAAAACATTATCACTATATAAATCCCCTAAAGCTGCCTGAGCCGGAGCATATCCTGCATTAGCTGCACGTTGATACCATTTAATAGCGGAGTTAACATTTTTTAGCAGAATAATGCCATCTGCATAATTTTTTGCAATTTGCGTTTGTGCTGCATAGCTATCGCCTTTGCCTTCAGCAGATTTATACCATGATACACTTTTAGTTAAATCTGGATTCACGCCGAAACCTTGTTCATATAAAATACTGATCATGTATTGTGCATAAGTATTACCATGCGTTGCAGCTTGTTCATACCAAAACGCTGCACGCGGATAATATCTTGGCACAGCTTTACCTAACATATACAGGTCACCCATCATTGACTCTGCAACAGGTAAATGTTGATGAGCAGATTTTAAAAACCAATCTTTAGCTGTCGCTACATCGCGATCAACGCCGATACCCCTATAATACATTTCACCAAGTTTAAATTGCGCAATTGCAACCCCAGAGCGCGCAGCTCTTTCTACCGATAATCGACCTTGATTTGATTCTACAATTTCTGGATCAACATATTCTAAATTGGCTAATTTTACTGCTGCATCGTAAGAACCTAAATTTGCAGCCATTTTATAGTATTTTGCCGCAAGCTCTGGATCAAATCTGCCAGCTCTGCCATCAGTATACATGTCGCCCATTTCGTGCAACGCTAGTGGGTTTCCTTGCTGTGCATAAGCTTGTACAGTTTTAAGCAATAATGCATTGTCGATGGTAGTATCAGGTTGTGAATTTAAAATATTAACTTGAAACTGCGCTTCGGAAGAACCTAAACTTGCTGCTTGTCTATACCAACGTAAAGCTAATTTTGCATTGGATTCTTGGCCATTGGTTCCTTTGTATAATTGTCCCAAACGTAACATTGCTTTAACATTGCCTTGATCCGCCGCTTTGGTATACCACGCAATCGCGCGATCATTATCTTTTTCAACCCCAATTCCATCGCGATAAAAATTTCCCATCTGTAATTGAGCAATGCTTAAACCAGCAGCAGCTGCTTCGCGATACCATTTTGCTGCTTGAACTAGATCCCTCTGTACACCATCACCATTTAAATACATATCACCTAGTTTGACATATGCATTCACGTCACCATTTTGTGCAGCATTATGAAAAGCAGCAAAATTTTTCTTTTTGCTAGCGTCTATAGATGCTTGTGAAAGAGTTTTGACGACGGGTTTTTTGGCTGCGGTATTTTTTGTTGGGGCTGCTGAAGGAGTTGCTGTTGTTCCAGTACTGACATGCGAAGTAGGTTTTTTAATTGGAGTTGCCAGATCAGAAGGATCATGATCACTAGGATTTGCACTGCTGGCAGACGCAGTTGTAGCTGCAGTGGCTGTGGCTGTTGCTGTAGTGCTAGTGCGACGTTTCTTTTTGCCGGTGTATTTTTTAAAGGTACAACCGCTCATAAATAAGCAAGAAGAAATCAAGACGACTAACAAAAGATTACGCATAATATAACCTTGTACGGATACCATATATAAAAGAATAGCCTAAAATCAAAATGGCGAAGTGTTTAGGCTAAACCGAAATATTCTTGAGTTCCCCCAGCCCGAATAGCATCTTGAATCCGATTCAAGGCGTACACATTAGCTGCTGTGCGCATTGATAATTCTTTAGAAATACTAATCTTATGTACTGCATTAAAGGCTGTCGTGATTAATTCCCGAAGTTTAGTATGCACTTCTTCGAGTGGCCAATAATATCCCATATTATTTTGCACCCACTCGAAATAGCTGACGATTACGCCACCAGAATTGGCCAAAATATCAGGAATAATACAGGTGCCTTGTTGATTCAGGATTTGATCAGCGTTGCTATTTATTGGGCCATTTGCTAATTCAACTATTACCGGCGCTTTGATCTTTGCAGCATTTTTCACGGTGATTTGATCTTCTAGCGCGGCAGGAATTAAAATATCTACTGGCAATTCTAATAATTGTTCATTAGTGATATGTTGTGCATCCACATCGCTAAAAACTGATCCGGTGCAATATACTGCTTGCACCCGCGTGGTTTCATTTTTGGCTTTAATTATAGATGGAACATCAAAACCAGTTTCAGAAAAAATTCCACCTTGCGAATCGCTAATTGCCACAATTTTATAACCATCATCATGCAACAATTGCGCAACATGTTGACCTGCATTACCAAAACCTTGGATTGCTACAGAGATATTATTTGGTTCCCAACCTCTTTGCATTTCTAATTGTTTAATACAATAATATCCACCGCGACCAGTAGCATCATCGCGTCCTAAACTTCCGCCTAGCGGAATTGGCTTACCAGTGATCACACCAGGAGTACGATAACGCATGATTTTGGAATACTCGTCCATCATCCAGCCCATAATCATCGAGTTAGTGTAAACATCTGGAGCAGGAATATCGCGATGTGGTCCGATAAAATCAGCAATGCGATCAATATAACTGCGACTTAAACGTTCCAATTCTAATTTAGATAAATCTTTAGGGTGCACACAAATACCACCTTTAGCACCACCATAAGGAATACCAGCTAAAGCACATTTCAGTGTCATCCAAAATGCTAAAGCCATAACTTCATCGCGTGTTACATCTGGATGGTAACGAATGCCGCCTTTGGTTGGACCAAGCGCATCATTATGCCGCACTCGATAACCGCGGAAAATGCGCAATGAACCATTATCCATGCGCACTGGTATGCCAACTTCTAAAATTTCTTTAGGGTGTTTAAGTTGTTCCAGAACTTCTTTTTCGATCTCAGCATTAGCAAAAGCTTCATCCAGACGAGCAATAGCGCTTTCAAAAATATTTTTCGACATATCCTTATCCTTATCCTTAATATGAGTTAATTTGTAGGGATTGGTAATAACTTCAGATTTTGTAACACATCTGTAGCTATGACAAATATTCCAAACAAAAATGTTAAAACTAAAATAAATTTACCACCAAACATTTGATATTCACCTGGCACTTTAGTGTTATATCTAGCACTCCAAGCCATAACTGTTGGGTAAATCACAACCAGAATTGCGGCAAACACCCCAGCAAAAGTTAAAGCTTTCAAAAATCCTTCCGGAAATACCATGGTATACAAAATCGGTGGCGCAAAGGTTAGCAAAGATAAACCAAGTTTACCAGACGTGGTCTTAGGAATTTTTAAGGCATCGGATAAGAAATCAAAAATTGCTAAACCTACGCCCATAAATGAAGTAGTAAGGACAAAAATGCTGAACCATTCATCAAAAATTAAAACTGCCTCACCATATTTAACAATTTCATCTCTAATAGCTTCAGCTGGGTTAGAATTTAACATGTTTACCAAACCGTGTTCACCCCAAGTTGGAATTAAATGAATGATAATTAATTCCCAAATAATATACACAAGTAATGGTACTAAACTGCCAATAATAATAGTCCAACGTAATTTTTTAATATCTCCGTGCATATATGATTTCAAACTTGGTATTAACAATTGATATGCAAAAGAGGTTACTAAAATTGGAAATGTGAATAGTAAAAACTTGCTTTCACCTACTGCGTGAAATTGTTCTGCGGGTCCAACATTAAATGCCGTCACGCATAAAGCAACAAAGGAAATAATAAATCCAACCATTAGAATACGATTTAAACGATCAACCCATAAAGTGCCTAAATATACTAGCAAAGCAAATGGCAAAGCAAAGGCAATCGTCATGAAAAATAGATGAGTGTTAGTTTCAATGTTTATATGACAAATATGCGCTAACATGGTGGTGCCGCCTGAAGTGTACGCCGCCATTAATGAATATAAAAGTAGTACAAAGATACCCCAAGCGATTATCTTTGGGATGTGCCCCAAAGTATGCCCGACCATGCTAATTAAATTGGTATCGCCTTTAAAACGCAAAGAAACTTCTAAATACGCTAAACCAGAGGTCAACATGAAGAACCAAACAAGGAAGAATGCTCCAAGTGTAGGATAAAAACCTGCAGCAGCGGTCAAAACCGGAAGACTTAACATGCCAGCACCTATCGCAGTACCAGCAACCAAAAGTACGCCACCTAACATGCTGCCTTTAGTCTTCATAAATATCAAATAAATTAGCTTGCAAAATTACATTACCCATTCTATGCTGGCGCTAAAAATATTGTCAAGAAAGATCATGCAAACAAAAGCGGTCGCCAACTTAAAGTAATTTTGATTTTCTACCATTTTTTTGGTATTTTGTTCCAATCTATAAATTAATACAGAGCAAAGATGCCCGAATATATTTTTACAATGAATGGCGTTGGCAAAATCGTCCCACCCAAACGCAGAATTCTTGATAATATCAACCTTTCTTTTTACCATGGCGCAAAAATAGGTGTATTAGGGCTTAATGGCTCCGGAAAAACTACCTTATTAAAAATTATGGCCGGTTTGGATAAAGAAATTATCGGCGAAGCAACCGCGCAAAAAGACATTAAGATCGGCTATCTCGCCCAAGAGCCACATTTGGATCCCAACAAGAGTGTACGTGGCAATGTGGAAGATGGTCTGGGCGAAATCAAGACTATTCTTGAACGTTTTAATGAAATCAGTAATAAATTTGCTGAGCCAATGTCAGACGATGAAATGAATGCTTTATTGGCTGAGCAAGGTGAGCTGCAAAATAGGATTGATCACGCTAATGGTTGGGAACTAGATCGTACTATAGAACTTGCTGCAGATGCTTTGCGTTTGCCACCATGGGATGCAGATGTAAACAAGCTATCTGGTGGTGAAAGACGTCGCGTGGCTTTATGTCGTTTACTCATGTCTACACCAGATTTATTGTTATTAGATGAGCCCACTAACCACTTAGATGCGGAAAGCGTGGCATGGTTGGAACGTTATTTACAAAATTTTAAAGGCACAGTAGTTGCTATTACGCACGATCGTTATTTCTTAGATCACGTAGCACGTTGGATTTTGGAACTTGATCGCGGACGTGGTATTCCATGGGAAGGTAATTATTCTTCTTGGTTGGAACAAAAATCGAAACGCTTAGAACAAGAAGAGCGAGGCGAAGCTGCACACCAACGTACACTAAAAGAAGAATTGAAATGGGTACAAACCAATCCTAAAGGACGACAAGCGAAAAACAAAGCTCGCTTGGCACGCTTTGAAGAACTTAATTCTAAAGAATTCCAAACTCGCAATGAAACTGCGGAGTTATATATTCCGCCAGGACCGAGATTAGGTGATAAAGTATTAGAGGTTACTAATTTACATAAGAGTTTCAACGATAATGTGTTAATTGAAAATTTATCGCTGACAATTCCTAAGGGCGCAATAGTTGGTATTATTGGCCCCAACGGGGCCGGTAAGTCTACATTCTTTAAGATGCTTACTGGTGTTGAAAGACCAGATTCTGGCACAGTTTCCTTTGGTGATACTGTGAAACTGGCGTATGTTGATCAATCGCGCGATTCTTTATCAGACACTAAAACTGTGTGGCAAGAAATTGCTGATGGCCAAGATATTATCACTATTGGTAATTTCGAAATGCCATCACGTGCTTATTGTGGGCGCTTTAACTTTAAAGGCGGCGATCAACAAAAGATGGTTAAAGATCTCTCCGGTGGTGAACGCAATCGCGTACACTTAGCTAAGCTATTACGCAGCGGTGGCAATATGCTATTGCTCGACGAACCCACCAATGATCTAGACGTGGAAACTTTGCGCGCATTAGAAGAAGCCTTATTAAACTTCCCTGGCTGTTTAATGGTAATCTCACATGATCGCTGGTTCTTAGATCGTATTGCGACGCATATTTTAGCTTTTGAAGGCGATAGTAAAGTGCATTTCTTTACTGGCAATTATACTGAGTATGAAGAAGATCGTTTAGCGAAGTTGGGTACTGATGCATTGCAACCGCATAGAGTGGCGTATAAGCATGAGGAAAAGACGGAAAGTTAAAGGGATTATTATTCCGTTTCGTGAAAAACTTTAATTTTAAACCGTGTATTTATATCCCGTATAGGTTATACTTATCGGGAGCCAACTCCGTATGGAGCTAATTGCTTATATCGGCATAAATCATCTGAATGCTACGATAAATTATTGGCGCAGCAAAACAGGTTTAGAGGTGGATTTTGTTATAGATGGAAAGCTTGCAATCGAAGTAAAATTGACAGCTGATCCAAAGCCAAAAGATTTGAAAGGGTTGTTTGCGTTCTGCGATGATTACCAACCTAATTTTGCTATTGTTGTTTGCACGTGTGACAAGCCGCGGTTAGTTCAGCATAAAGAAAATATGCAATATTACATTTTGCCATGGCAATATTTTTTAGAGCAGTTATGGGCAGGGAAATATTTTTAATAGTAGTAATGTCAACATCCCTTGAATACTGATTAGATGATCTGCAAAGCTTCTGATAATTTATGCACTGCAATCACTTGTAATCCCGGAATTTCTTTCTTCGGTGCATTTGCTTTAGAAACTATTGCTTGGGTAAAGCCTAATTTTACTGCTTCTTTTAGGCGATCTTGACCGGATTGTACTGGACGAATTTCACCGGATAAACCAATTTCGCCAAATACTACTAAATTATTTGGTAATGGTTTGTTTTTTAAACTGGAAACTACTGCTAATGCTGCGGCTAAATCTATCCCAGTTTCGCTGACTTTAACACCGCCTACGACATTTACAAAAATATCTTGATTATAAGAAATAACTCCTGCATGGCGATGCAACACCGCAAGAATTAAAGCTAAACGATTTTGATCTAATCCCACCGTCACACGACGTGGATTGCCCAAATGACTTTCATCCACTAATGCTTGAATTTCTACTAGCATTGGCCGCGAGCCTTCCCAAGTTACCATCACTACGCTGCCACATACGGGTACCTCTGATCGCGATAAAAAAATTGCTGAAGGATTATTAACTTCTTTCAAACCTTTATCGGTCATAGCAAAAATGCCTAACTCATTCACTGCACCAAAACGATTTTTTACAGCGCGTAACATGCGAAAACGGCCATCAGTATCTCCCTCAAAATACAACACCGTGTCCACCATATGTTCTAAAACTTTAGGCCCGGCAATCATGCCGTCTTTGGTAACATGCCCGACCAGAAAAATCGTAGTGCCAGTTTGTTTAGCAAAGCGCACTAGTAATGCGGTTGCTTCGCGCAATTGTGTGATTGAGCCAGGAGCGGATTGAATTTGCGCGGTATACATAGTTTGGATCGAATCTAGCACCATAAAACTTGGCTGTTCTTGTTGTGCCACTGCGATGATAGTTTCAATATTAGTTTCAGTAACCAGATTAATTGCTAAATTTTCTAAACCCAAACGTTGCGCACGTAATTTAACTTGCTGCAGCGATTCTTCGCCAGTTACGTATAAGACCTTGTGACTTTGGCTTAAATAGGAAAGCGATTGCAATAACACTGTGGATTTGCCAATGCCAGGATCACCACCAATTAAAATAATAGATCCCGCTACCAAGCCGCCGCCCAATACGCGATCGAGTTCGGTTAGGCCGCTGATAGTCCGTAGCTGATCGGTGACTGGCACAGCTGCTAAAGACACTACACTGGCATCTGAACTACCAGTATAGTTTTCAAAGCGAGAGGTCTGAGAGGTAATTATGACTTCAGTGAGCGTATTCCACTCACCGCAATCGCCACATTGCCCAGCCCATTTGGGGGCGCTACCACCACATTCTCTACAAGCATATACATGTTTAACTTTCGACATAGCTTTAGTTTATCCAAGAGCCGCCGACAATACTACCATGAGTAGCGAAATTCTAATCAATTCTTCGCTGGTGACCCATGACGGATATCGTGAATCCTACGAGTTTGTCTTGGATGATTCATTGAGCGTAATCGAATGCGTAAAGGTTGATCCTATGGCGCAGAACATGATTTATCCCATAAAAAATGCTGCCGTGACTTTGGATGGCTTGTTGTTTGAACTAAACCATGTACGGGTGAATCCGCGCGTCGATAATTCGTATATTATTTCTTGTCTGACTGATGCGCTAAAAAACATTGGCGTAGAAGTTAAAAATCAACCAAGTGCTAACTCCATGGCAACTACTTATAAGCCACTTGGTGAAATCAGCGATAATGTCCGCTTTTATTTAAATAATAAAACTCAAGTGGTATTCTTGTCTCCTTCCACACGTCCTAAGCTGGTGATAGTTAATAAGGATGTGCAGGATTATGAGGATTATATTTAGGGGCTCCCAAATTTTATGCTAAACTTATTAAAAAATTAGGAATTGAAAATGCCAAACCCGATAACACCACAAGATCAGCACAGCCCACATCGTCCACGAAGCAAGTCTTGGGACATAGAAAAAGGCATCCACCACGACCAAGATTTAGAAAGGGGTGAAGGTTCTCCTAAAACTCCAAAACCGGGGTATGATGCAGAAAACCCAGAACCAAAATCTAAACCCAAACCTTAACCTCTAGTCCTCTATCCAAATTTCCTTCAACCGCTGATCGCGCCCACAACCAAAACGGTATAATTTATACTCTACCGAATTTTTGATGGCATAATTTTGGTGATAATCTTCAGCTGGGTAAAAAGTAGTATAAGCAAGTATGGGTAAGGGAATTTTTTGTTTAAAACTTTCTTCCAATTTAATTTTATAATCCTGAGCTGCTTGTTGTTGCTTGGTATTAGTGTAATAAATAACAGGTGCATAGCTAGAACCATGATCACAAAATTGACCGTTGCTATCAAAGGGATCAACATTGTGCCAAAACACATCCAATAATTGTTTATATGAAATAACTTTAGGATCAAAATCAATTTTCAAGGTTTCTTTATAACCAGTATGATCTTCATAAGTAGGATTTTTAGCAGTGCCGCCGGCATAACCAACGGTTAAAGAATTAATTCCTCCTAATGGTTTATGAGACGCCTCATCTTGAAATGCACTTTCAGCTGACCAAAAACAACCCATGGCAAAAAATGCTTGCTCGGCATAAATACAGCCTGTAAAGCATAAGCTAAATATAAACAAAAATTTTGATACCTTAAGCATATTGCAATCCACAATTGAACCATAAAATTATTTTAATTATAAACCATTTTAAGGCACTGAATAGGATCTGGGTCGCGATAATGTTGGTGCTGTGGCTACTTGATCGTGCTGCGCATAATACCTATGCACTCTTGATAGGTATGTACCATTTTGCTCCAAATCAAGACATATAGCTCGATGTTCGATAGTATTCAACAAACTAGCACAAAGGTTTGATATTTTATAAGATAATATTTGTGTGTTGGCATGCTTATTATATTCTAGAGCTAATTGTTCCCAATCTTTTTCATCTACTGTTTGATCATGTGCAAGTTTTATAATCAGCATAAAAATGGTTGGCACTAATATCAAAACATTTGGTGAGTACATCAGCGCCAATCTTAAATCACTTGGCACTATAATTGTAGATGCCGAGAATTGTTGGTATCCTGGTATTTCTTGCATTTCTCGCAATATGCTAATGATATTTTTATATATCATTGGTTGCAAACTAGATCTACGGGTTGAAATTTTGGTTTCTATGTGCAGTATAGCAGCACCTATGTTGATGATTTGCCCTGGTTCTACCGCATATTTCAATCCACCTATTAAAGCAAGCATCTCTGTTGCATCCACTCGTGCATCGTAAGTAAATAAAAATGGTTTATCTATGATCTTATCAATAACTCCATCCATGTCGTCAATAACTAGATTAAATAATTTATGCAATTTTCTTAAAACAATATAAAAATCTACTGGCACTTGTGGTGGAAAAATAAACTCTAGATTTATAACAGTGGATACGTGCATGTTAGCAAAAGCTAAATCTAACAAATGCACAGCTTCAGCCTCAACAGACATGAGAAAATCTTCAACAAATTTTTGTTTTTGTTTTTGGCGCTTAGATTTATAAAACTCAGCGTCATTGAAATATATTTGTTTATCACTTCTTCTTAAAGATAATGGAATATTATGCTCTGCAATTATAAACAGAATACGTGAAATTTCAGCAACTAGAAGTCTTAAGTCCTCTTCAAATTGCGCGTCCAGATTACCAATACCATAAACTTGGCATAATTTTTTAAATCTTT